>Ga0247727_10002704_pt1 | contig 40170 bp, 35 predicted proteins | sample WisWelCaveWW1625_FD_202498 | JGI IMG/M metagenome (GOLD analysis project Ga0247727, IMG submission 202498) | Biofilm microbial communities from Wishing Well Cave, Virginia, United States - WW16-25 | ecosystem: Environmental > Aquatic > Deep subsurface > Groundwater > Cave microbial mat | place... | reverse complement strand
CCCCGATGGGTGCGAAGTTGGGCGGATGCGGAATCAGCCGACAGGCAGCCGCCGACAGGATCATGCCCACGAGAAGAAGGAATCGAAGTCGATACATGTCTGCTTTCTCCTTTCGAGTGCGGCTAACTACATTTCTCCCGGTCCCTGTAACCCGCTACGCGGGCGAGCGCAGGGCGGGGTATCGGGTCGTTACTGTCAGCAACATTTCGATTCAACTTCCGCGAGCCACTAAACGTGGACGATGACTCGACGGCCGCATCTCCGGCGATAGGCCGCGAGGGCCGGTCTTGCCAAGCGGATAACACGAGGTGGGAGCGCACGCACCGCCAGAGAATGCCCTCGCCCCCCGCCCGTACATCGGACCGGCCGACACACTCCGCGGAGCGCCTCACGCTCCTCCATCGAGGGGACTCCTCACGCCTCAACCTCCACGGTTAAGAACGTGGGTGTAGATCATCGTCGTGCTGACATCGCTGTGACCGAGAAGCTCCTGAATCGTGCGGATGTCGTAGCCGTCCTCCAATAGGTGCGTTGCGAACGAGTGCCTGAGCGTGTGGCAGGTCGCGTGCTTTCGGATGCCGGCCGTCAGGGCGGCCTGCCGGACCGCTTTCTGCAGGACGGACTCGTGAAGGTGATGGCGGCGCTCACGCCCGGTGACAGGATCCCGGTAGAAGCGGGTCGCGGGAAAGTTCCATTGCCAGCCGATCTCCCATGGGGCGCGCGGGTACTTGCGCTCGATCGCGTCGGGCAACTCGACACTCCCGCGACCGTCGCGCACGTCTTCGAGATGCTGTCCGCGCACACGGGCTAGGTGCGCGGCAAGAGGTTCGCGGACCTTCTCAGGCAAGACCGTGATCCGGTCCTTCTGCCACTTGCCGTCACGGACGACCAACTCTCGCCGCTCGAGGTCCACGTCCTTCATGCGAAGCCGGCAGCACTCGAGAAGACGCAACCCCGACCCGTAGAGGAGTGAAGCCATGAGCCACTCGACGCCGCGAAGTGGCCGCAGCACGGCTCCGACCTCCTCGCGCGTGAGGACGATGGGGATGCGGGCCGGCCGCCGCGCACGGACGAGGCCGTCCAGCCATTCCAGGCCTTGGCCGAGGACATCGCGGTAGAGGAAGAGGAGCGCGGCCAGCGCCTGGTTCTGCGTGGAAGCGCTGACCTTCGCCTGAGTCGCGAGAGCGGACAGGAACTGCGAGACCTCCGCCTCTCCCATCGTCGCCGGGTGCTTCCTGCCGTGGAAGAGGATGAAGCGGCGGATCCATCCGACATACGCCTTCTCCGTCCGGCGGCTGTAGTGCCGTGTGCGAATCTGGATTCGGACCCGGTCCAGGAGTCGGGGCCCCGCGGGCCGCGCCGGATCCGTGTCGTCTTCACGCACGAGCCCCGCCCCGAAGGCCGGCAGGCGAGACCCTACGAAGCGCCGCGCCCCGCTGGGAAGAGACAGGCTGATCACCGGTTCTGGAAGAAACGGGAGCCGTGCGGGACGAGTTGACGACACCGGAAATCCTCCGACGGAGTCACAGGCGGCGAACCGTGGTCGCGCGCATTCTAGCCTCGCGCGGAGAACTCCGCAATACGCGGGCGGGTTGAATCCGGCGAAGCGTGGCGGACATCGTCGCTCTCGATATTCACTTCAACTCTCCGTCGCCGACTGCGCGGCGCGCCACATCTCGGCGAACTTCTCTCTCACACTGGCGTCGAGCCGATCGGCGTAATCGAGGCTCAACTGGTTCGCCCGGATGAGCGCGATCACGTCCGCCAAGTCGATGGGGCGATCGGGCGCGCTCGAGCCGGACGCGAGCTTCAGTTCAAGCAAGCTGCGCAGATCGAGGATTCGGTAGCGCGAGTCGCCCTTTGGGATCGACGCCGGATCAGGGAACGAGATCGCTTTCGGACGCCCGTCGCCGGGATAGCGGCCCGCCAACAGAAAGTCGATCGGCACGCCGGTCTCCGTGTCCTTGACGCCGATCGAGCCTGCGAACTTCTCAGAGTAGCCGCGCCCGAGCCATGCGTCTTTGAAGCGCCTAAGACCCTCGTCCGCGATCAAGATACCGATGTCCTCCGTCACGCGGAGGTGGCCTCTCGCGCCCACCGCCAACCCGCCGGCGAGCGCGAAATCGATCCCAAGTTCGCCGAGCGTGCGGGCCAGTTGCGAGAGAGTCTTGTGGATCTTCGACTCTCCCATGAAGAAGTCGTCGGCTTCGCGGATCATGTCGTCGACTCGTCGCGTCATGGCCTTGAAGCTACGCTCCGGTCGGCGGATTCGCGACGGACCTCCGATGGAGCGACCGATCGGAGATGCTGATCTCGCTCCTACAAAAACCCGAGCTGGAGCTTCGCAGCCTCGGTCATCATGTTCGGGTTCCAGGGCGGATCCCAGACGACCTCGACTTTGCAGGACGTGACGCCGGGGACGTCGCGGACGCGCTGCTCGACCTCGGGCGGGAGCGTCGTCGCGACGGGGCACGCGGGCGAGGTGAGCGTCATCCGAATCGCGACGGCGCCCGAGGCGTCGACGTCGAGTCCGTAGATGAGGCCGATCTCGTGGATGTTGACGGGAATCTCCGGGTCGTAAATCGTCCGGATCACGCCGAGCACGTTTTCGCGCAGGAGTTCCGCCGTCGTGGGCTGATCGCCGATCGTCATCGTCGCTCTCTCCGTTCCTATTCGGTCGAGACGGAGTCCGCCCGACCGGCGAGCGCGGCGTGCAAAGTGTGCCACGCGAGCGTCGCGCACTTCACGCGCACGGGGAACTCCGAAACGCCCGCGAACGCGGCGAGCTTCCCGAGAGGCGCGGCGTCCGCGCCCGGCGCGCCCGTCACCAGTTTGTGAAATCCGTCGAACACCGCTTCGGCCTCCGCGACACGCTTTCCCTTCAGCGACTCGGTCATGAGCGACGCCGACGCGGTCGAGATCGCGCAGCCGGAGCCCTCGAAGCTCACGTCCGTGACGACGTCGCCATCGACTTTCAGGTACACGACGACCTTGTCGCCGCAGAGCGGGTTGTACCCCTCCGCGTGGCGGTTCGCGCCGTCGAGCTTCCGGAAGTTACGGGGCTTGCGATTGTGGTCGAGGATGACCTCTTGGTACAGCTCGCGCAGGTCGGACACTACCGGAACACCTCGACGACCTTGCGGAGGGCGAGAGCGAGCGCGTCCGCCTCGCCGCGCGTGTTGTACAAGCCGAACGACGCGCGCGCCGTCGCGGGGACGCCGTACCGCTGCATCACGGGCTGCGCGCAATGATGCCCGGCGCGGACCGCGATCCCTTCCTGGTCGAGGATCGTTCCGATGTCGTGCGCGTGCACGCCGTCGAGGACGAACGACAGGACGCTCGCCTTGCGGCGCGCCGTGCCGATCAGCCGCACGCCGGGGATCGCAGAGACGGCCGCGGTCGCGTGCGCAAGGACGTCCGCCTCGTGCGCGGCGAGGCTCTCCGCGTCGAACGCGCGCAGATAGTCGAGCGCCGCCGCGAGCCCGATCGTCCCGGCGATGTTCGGCGTCCCCGCCTCGAACTTGTGCGGGATCTTGTTGTACGTCGTCTTCTCGAACGTGACGGAGAGGATCATGTCGCCGCCGCCTTGGTACGGGGGCATCGCCTCGAGGTGCTCGGCCTTGCCGTACAGCGCGCCGATTCCCGTTGGCCCGTAGACCTTGTGCCCGGAGAAGACGTAGAAGTCGCAGCCGAGGGCGCGGACGTCGATCGGGATGTGCGGGGCCGCTTGCGCGCCGTCGAGGAGGACGGGGACGCCGTGGCGGTGAGCGATCTCGACGATCTCGCGCGCCGGGTTGATCGTGCCGAGCGCGTTCGACATGTGCGCGACTGAAACGAATCGCGTTCGCGGCCCGATCAGCCGCTCGAAGTCCGCGAGCGGAATGTCGCCCGCGTCGTCGATCGGCGCGACGCGGAGGACCGCGCCCGTCTCCTCGCAGAGCATCTGCCACGGGACGATGTTCGAATGATGCTCCATCGCTGAGATCAGGATTTCGTCGCCCGACTTCACGCGCCGGCGGACGAAGCTCAGCGCGACGAGGTTGATCCCCTCGGTCGCGTTCCGGACGAACACGATTTCGCGCGCGTCCGCGGCGCCGAGGAACTGCTGGACGGTCGCGCGCGCCCGCTCGTAGGCGTCGGTCGCCTGCGCAGAAAGATAGTGGACGCCGCGGTGGATGTTCGCTGATTCGTGCGCGTAGAAATTGCGAAGGGTCTCGATGACGGCGAGCGGCTTCTGGCTCGTCGCCGCGTTGTCGAGATAGACGAGCGGCTTGCCGTGGATCCGCTCGGCGAGGATCGGGAAATCCGCGCGCGCCGCGGCGACGTCGAACGGCGGCCGCGTCGCGGGGGAGTTCTTCGCCGCTCCGCTCGCGGCCGTGTTGCTCCCCGCCGCGCCGGTCGTTGCGGCGCCGCTCGCCGCCGAGCCGCCGCCTCCGCGCGTTGCGGAGGTAGCCGGTTTCATTTGCGCGCTCCCGATGGGGGACGAGTCGCCGCGGGACGGAACGCTGCGGGGCGCGCGGCCGCGCTGCGTGTCGCCGGAACGCGGAGCGGCGCGGGCTGGACCTTCGCCAACTCCTCGGACACGATGTCCTCGAGGAGCGCGCGAACTGCGGGCGCGACGACCCGCTCGACGACGTCGCTCGCGAACGCGTACGTCAGGAGCCGCCGCGCCTCGTCGGCCGGCACGCCCCGCGATCGCAGGTAAAACAGCGCGTTGTCGTCGAGCCGCCCGATCGTCGCGCCGTGCGTGCACTTCACGTCATCGGCGTAGATCTCGAGCTGCGGCCTCGTGTCGACCATCGCGCCCTCGGAGAGGAGCAAGTTCTTGTTTGTCTGCTTCGCGTCGGTCTTCTGCGCATCCGGACGCACGAGGATCCGACCGTGGAACACGCCGCGCGCGGTCCCGCCGAATATCCCCTTGTACAGCTCGTGGCTCGCGCAGTGCGCCGCCGCATGCTCGATCCCGGTGTGGTTGTCGACGTGTTGCGAGCCGGCGGAAATGGAGAGGCCGTTGAGCGTGGCCTCGGCCCCCTCGCCGGCGAGCAGCGCGTTGACTTCGTTCCGGACGAGCGCGCCGCCGAACGTGACGACGTGCGAGGTGACGCGGCTCGCCCGCGCGAGGACGAACTGGAGCGCGGCGACGTGGAACGCGCTCTCCGTTTCGCGCTGGATCTTCGCGTGCTCGACGATCGCGTTTTCGCCGGCGACGACTTCCGTGACGACGTTCGTCAGATACGCGCCGATCGAGAGGCCCGCGTAGCACTCGACGATCGTTGCCTGGCTCTCGGCTTCGACGACGATCAGATTCCGCGGATGGGAGGCCGTTGCCACGCCGTCGACCGTCGAGAGGAACACGAGGACGATCGGCTCGGCGAGGACCGTCCGCCGCGGGATGTGAACGAAGACCCCGTCATCGATGAACGCGGTGTTGAGCGCGACGAATGGCCGCGCCTCGAACCGCGCGTGCCGCGCGAGATGCGGCCCGACCGTCTCGGGATGCGACGCGAGCGCCGCGGCGAGGCTCTCGACGCGCGCGCCGGGCGGCAGCTCGGCGATCGACGACAACTCCGGCGCGAAGTGCCCGTTGACGAAGACGACGCGGATCTGCCGCGTCAAGTTCCCGCGGAGCAAACGGTACATGCCGGGCCGATGCGGCTCGGACGTCAGCTCGCGCACCTGATCGCGCATCTCGGGCGCGAGCTGGGCGCGCGGCGCCGGCGCGAACGGCGTCCGCGCGATCCGGCCGACGTTCGTGTGCCGCCAATTCTCATCCTGGGGCGTGGGGAAGCCCAGTTCCGCGAATCGCGCGATCGCCGACGTGCGCAACGCGTGCACCCACGCCGGCCCGATCGTCGCCAGAGTTTTCTCTAGCCGGTGAAAACTGTCGATGTGCGCGTCTCTCCGGTCGCCGGCCTCGGCCGTTGACATCGGATCTGTGCGCGGCGCGCCCACGGCTACGCCCTCGCTCCCGCGTCCTCGAGCCACGCGTAGCCTTTCGCTTCGAGCTCGAGCGCGAGTTCCTTGCCGCCCGACCGCACGATCCGTCCGTCGAGCAACACGTGGACGAAGTCGGGCACGATGTAGTTGAGCAGCCGCTGATAGTGCGTGACGACGATGATCGCGCGGTCGGGCCGGCGGAGCGTGTTGACGCCCGTCGCGACGATCCGGAGCGCGTCGATGTCAAGGCCCGAGTCGGTCTCGTCGAGGATCGCGAGCTTCGGATCGAGGACCGCCATCTGGAGGATCTCGTTCCGCTTCTTCTCGCCGCCCGAGAAGCCGGCGTTGATCGGGCGCGACAGAAGCGACTCGTCCATCTCGACGAGCCGCGCCTTCTCTTTGACGAGCGAAAGGAAGTCGACGGCGTCGAGTTCCTCAAGGCCGCGCTCCTTCCGCACCGCGTTGATCGCCGCCTTCAGAAAATAGACGGTCGACACGCCGGGGATTTCGACCGGGTACTGAAACGCGAGGAACACGCCTTCGCGCGCCCGCTCCTCGGGCGAAAGCTCGAGCAGGTCTTTGCCATCGAGCGTCACCGTTCCGTCCGTCACTTCGTACGTCTCGTGGCCGGCGAGGACCTGCGCGAGCGTGCTCTTTCCGGAGCCGTTCGGTCCCATGATCGCGTGGACTTCGCCCGCTCTCACTTTCAAGTCGATGCCGCGGAGGATTTCGTTCCCGGCGGCGTTGGCGTGCAGGTTCGTAATCTCGAGCATGATCTCCTCTTTTGTCATCTATCCGACGCTCCCCTCGAGGCTCACTCCGAGTAGCTTCTGCGCCTCGACCGCGAACTCCATCGGGAGTTCCCGGAAGACCTCTTTGCAGAATCCGTTGACGATCATCGAGACGGCGTCTTCGGTCGAGATGCCGCGGCTGCGGCAATAGAAGATTTGGTCCTCGCCGATCTTCGACGTCGATGCTTCGTGCTCCATCTGCGCCGTGGCGTTCTTCACTTCGATGTACGGAAACGTGTGCGCCCCGCATTTGTCGCCCAAAAGGAGCGAGTCGCACTGCGAGTAGTTCCGCGCGTTCTCCGCGCCCTTCTGGATCCGGACGAGGCCGCGGTACGTGTTCTGCCCGTGGCCGGCCGAGATCCCCTTCGTCACGATCGTGCTCCGCGTGTTCTTGCCGATGTGGATCATCTTCGTGCCGGTGTCTGCCTGCTGATAATTGTTAGTCAGCGCGACCGAGTAGAACTCGCCGACCGAGCCGTCTCCTTGCAAGATGCAGCTCGGGTACTTCCACGTGATCGCCGAGCCGGTCTCGACCTGCGTCCACGAGATCTTCGAGTTTTTTCCCGCGCACTTGCCGCGCTTCGTGACGAAGTTGTAGATCCCGCCCTTGCCGTTCTTGTCGCCCGGGTACCAGTTCTGCACGGTCGAGTACTTGATCTTCGCGTTGTCGAGCGCGACGAGCTCGACGACCGCGGCGTGGAGCTGGTTCGTGTCGCGCATCGGCGCCGTGCATCCTTCGAGGTAACTGACCGTCGCGCCCTCGTCGGCGATGATGAGCGTCCGCTCGAACTGTCCCGTGTCCTTCGCGTTGATCCGGAAGTAGGTGGACAGCTCCATCGGGCAGCGGACGCCCTTCGGGATGTAGCAGAACGACCCGTCGCTGAAGACGGCGGAATTGAGCGCCGCGAAGAAGTTGTCGTTCGGCGGGACGACCGAGCCGAGGTACTGCTTCACGAGGTCCGGGTGCTCGCGCACCGCTTCGGAGAACGACGAAAAGATGATACCCAGCTCGCCGAGCTTCGCCTTGAACGTCGTCGCGACGGAGACGCTGTCGAACACGGCGTCGACGGCCACGCCCGCGAGGAGCTTCTGCTCCGCGAGCGGGATGCCGAGCTTCGCGTACGTCGCGAGAAGCTGCGGGTCGACGTCCTCGAGGCTCTTCGGCCCGTCGGCTGCGGCCTTCGGCGCGGAGTAGTAGATCATGTCCTGGTAGTCGATCGGGGGGAAGTGGACGTTCTGCCAGTTCGGCTCCTTCATCGTGAGCCAGTGGCGGTACGCCTTCAGCCTCCACTCGAGGAGGAACGCCGGCTCGTCCTTCTTCGCGGAGATCAGCCGGATGATGTCTTCGTTCAGCCCGCGCGGCGCGGACTCCGTTTCAATCTCGGTCGCGAATCCGTACTTGTACTGCTGGTTCGCGATGTCTTCGATCGTCTTGTTGTCGGTCGCCATCTGTCTCCTATTTCAGCAGAACGGTTCGGTCAGTGCCAACCTCGGGCGCGAGGTCGCGCACCGGGTTGCTGAAGCTCACGAACGACGCCGTCATCGGCTGCACCATGTCGGCGAGGGTGATCGCCGCGAGCGCATTTCGCACGGCCTCGTTGATTTTCCACCAGTTCGTCCGCGTCGGGCAGAGAAGCTCGATCTGGCAATCGGACGGAGCCTCGCCGAGGCACTCCGTCAGCGCGATCGGGCCTTCGAGAGCGTGAATGATCTCGGACACCGTGATCTCCTCCGGCCGCCGGGCGAGCGTGAAACCGCCCTTCACGCCGCGGTGCGACACGAGGAGCCCCGAGCGGGCGAGCGCCTTGAGGACTTTGCTCACCATCGGAAGAGGAATGTTCGCTTCGGTCGCGAGGTCCCGAGCCGTATGGATCGATGGCACCGAGTCCTTCGCGACGTGCGTCAGGAGGACGATTCCGTAGTCGGTCTGCTTCGTCATCCGGATCACGGTTTCTAGCCCGAGTTGGGAAAGGGAACTCTTTTCGTCCGATTTACAGGTAATTAAATAGCCCCCAACGGGTCGCCTGTCAACCCTGGTGTAGGATTTCTTTGCGGGGGGTCTGCTCGGAGGGGGGCAGATCAGGACGAGTCGAGCGGCTTCAGCCTTTCGTTCGGCCGAAAGTGCCGCCCGACCTTCGCCTCGTCTCGCCAGACGCCGTCGACCTGGAGGCCGACGACGTCGGCAGTGAAATCGTACCGGCCCGCGAACATCGCGGAGCCGACGCCGTACGCGCTCACGGGAACGCGGGCCGACTCGAACGCGTGGATCTTCTCCGGCGTAAACCCGCCCGAGACGATGATGCCGACGCCCTCGTAGAACTCGCGATCGAGACTTCCCGCGGCGTGAGACGCGGCCCGCTCGGCGAGCGCGCCGTGGACGGCGTGGACGAGCGCCGGGGTGACGCCGCGTTCCGGCGAGGCCGGTGCGTCCTGCGCGACCGTCTCGTCTTGCGCGAACGCGCGATCGACGAGCGCCTCGCTCGTGTCGAGCCGCACGCCGCGGAGCCGGAATCGCTCGTCGCGCGCTTCGCGGAATCGCGCGAGCATCGCTTCCGCGACCTCGAGCGTCGTCGCGACCGAGTCGTTGTGGTAGTCGACGAGCGCGATCCGCGGCACGCGCGGGTCGATCCGCTCGGCGAAGGCGAGCGTGGCGCGCGCGACGTCGCCGCCGTACGCGGCCTCGAGCGCGTGCGGGATCGTCCCGAGCGCCTCGGCCCCCGTCCACTCTCCCTGCGCGGCCGTCGAGACGCCGCCGAGCGTGGCGGCGGTGGCGGAGTTCTCTCCCCAACCCGCGTCGCGAAGGCCACGCCTCGCGGCGATGTCGAACGCGTACCCGTCCCCGGCCTGCGTCGAATAAATGTCGAATCGCGCGGGGAAAAACAGAACTGGTTTGGGCGAGACGAGACACGCCGCCCGCACCGCGCCGTAGACGTTCGTCGCGATGCGGGTCCTCCGCGCGAGCGTTCCGAGAACGATCGTCTCCAGATGAATGAACAGCGAGAGATCGCCCTCGACGAGGAGAACCGTCTCGTGCGGCGCGATCGAGTCCCCATCGCGGAGCGCCGAGACGCTGAGCCTCCGCCAATCGTCACCGAGCGCGAAGCGCACGATGCCGATCGCCTCGTCGAGGCCGCAGACGCGAGCCTCCCGCTTCTGGAAAACTTGCCACCGGACGATCGGGTGGCGGCCCTCCGCCATCAGGATCTGCCGCGTCCGGTTGAAGTACTCGTCGGTGAAATGCCCGCTGGCGATGCGCGGGTCGCCGGCGAGGAGGCGCGGGTCGAGGCGCCGGTTGAGGCGCGTGTCGAGGCGAGCGTCGATGCGCGGCGGGCGGTCGTCCGGCCGGCTCACGCGGCTTCTCCGGCCACGTCGGCGGCGCGGGCGAGCGCGGCGCCGGCGGCCGCCATCTCCGCAAGCGCGCGCGCGCTGTCGCCCGGCGCGACGTCTACGGCGCGGACCGCGTCGGTCAGAACGACGACCGCGAACCCCGCGCGGCGCAGGTCGATCGCGGTCGCCTTCACACAGTAGTCGGTCGCGAGCCCGCCGACGAACGCGCGGGCCGCGCCGGCGCGCCGGAGCCGCCCGACGAGGTCGGTCCCCGCGACGGGCGAGTAACCGAAGTCGTCCCGCGCCTCGCCCTTGCTCACGACGTGCGACACGCGAGCAACTTCCAAGTCCGAGCGAAGCTCCGCGCCGCTCGTCCCCTGAACGCAATGCGGAGGCCACGGCCCACCCGCCGCCCGGAACGAGCCGTGATCAGCCGGGTGCCAGTCTCGCGTCGCGATGACGAGGCGCCAGCGGAGTCGAAGCAGCCGATTGAGCGGCGCAACGACCGCATCGCCGTCGGCGACCGCGAGCGCGCCGCCCGGACAAAAATCATTCTGGACGTCGATGATCAGGAGCGCGTCGCGCGCTGGATCGATCGTGAGCGGAGCGGGAATCACGCGCAACCTATACGCCCGGCGCCCGCGCCTCGCCAGAGGGAAGCGAGGCGGCTTTCGCTCGGACGCTTCGTCGTCGTGTAGAATGCGCAATCCGCGCGCGGCAAGTAGACGTCAAGCTGCCGGCCGCCGGGGACGATATTCAGCGTGACGGCCGGCTCGCGGCCGGTCGCGCGGTCACTGGGAATGGTGTCGCTGGGAAGGGTTGACGCGAGCCGAGTCCGACCGTAGACTGCTCACACTTCGTCTCCGGTACGAGGGGCAATTAGAGAATGAGATCCGCTAGCGGAACTCGATCCCGATTCACGACCGCCCTGTCGGTCGCGCTCGTCCTCGCGTCGGTTCGTTCGGCGCCGACGATCGGGAACGCGTCGTGTGGGGGTCCGGCGCCGGCTTCCGACGATTTGCCCGCTCCCGCGGGCTCGTGCTGCTGCACGCCCGAGTCGGCGCCGTGCCGGCCCGCGTCCGATCGCGCGCCCACCTCCGTTCCGTCGGGAACGGGCTCGTGCTGTGATATCGCGCCGCCGACCGAAGTGAGCCGCGGCGTTGCGCCCGCGCCCGTTCCTCAGCTGTCCCCTCTGCGCGACCTCGGACCGGCTCCGGCCGCGGCCATCGCGCCGGCGGGATCGCCGGTCTCGCTCTCGCGGCTGCCGGACTGCGGCCAGCTCTCACCACCCGGATCGAAAGGCTCCTCGCTCCACGCATCACTCTCCGTCTTCCTGATCTGACCCTCCGCTTCACCCGGGGCCTCAGTCCCGGCCGTCATTTCAATTCCCTTTCGTTCCGAACGATTTGATCCTGGCGTCGCCGAGCATTCGGCGCCACGGGAGGATTTCAATGAATAGGAGTTCCCTCTTCGTGCTGCTCGCGCTACTCGCGCCGCTCTACCGAGCTACTCCGGCGCGCGGCGCGGAGAGCGCGCCCGGCGACACGCTCGACCTCGGGTCGCTCGTTCGCGAAGCGCTGGCCGCCAACCCGGAGATCGCCGGCGCGCGCGAGTTGTGGCGCGCGTCCGAGGCGCGCGTGCCGGCCGCTGGCGCGCTCGACGACCCGATGCTGGAGCTCGAGCTGATGGATCAGCCGTTCCGTGGCGCCGGCGCCGGCGAGAGGGTCGTGTCGCTCACGCAAGCAATCCCGTTCCCGGGGAAGCGCGGGCTCCAGTCGGAGACGGCGCGATGGGAATCCGAGGCTGCGCGCGCGCGCGCGATCGACGCCGCGCGCCGCATCGTGACGGAGGTGAAGGTCGCCTACTTCGAGCTGTTCGAGGCGGAGAGCCGGCTCGATGCGATGCGCGACAGCCGGAGCGCGCTCGCCGACGCCATCGCGACGACGCGCGCGCGGTACGAAGCGGGGCTCGCGGGGCAGCCGGATCTCCTTCTCGCGAAGGTCGAGGCGGCCGAGCTGGACGGCGAGATCGGCCACCTCGGCGCTCTCGCGAGCGCGGCGCGGGCGCGGATCAACCTCCTCGTCGGACGCGAAGCCGCCGCTCCGCTCGGGCGCGCTCGGGTCGACTCGCTGTCGCCGTTCGACGCGTCGCGCGGCGCGCTCGACGCGCTCCGCGCCCGCGCGCGCGCCGAACGCCCCTCCGTTCTCGCGATGAAGCGCGAGGTCGCCGCCGCCGACGCGGCGAGCCGCCAGGCGCGCGTCGCCTACCGGCCGGACTTTCTGATCTCCGCCGGATACGAGGAGATGTCCGACGCGATCGACGAGTGGCGGGCCGCGGTCGGCGTGACGCTCCCGATCTGGAAGGCGCGAAAGCAGAATGCCGGGGCGCGCGAGGCGGAGCGACGACTTGCCGCTGCGCGCAACGCGCTGACGGCCGAGCAGAACCGCGCCGCTTCCGCGGTCGAGGAACAATTCGCCCACGTGTCGTCCGAGCGGGAGATCGTCCGGCTCTACGAGGCGGAGATCCTGCCGCTCGCGGACCTGGCAGTCCAGAGCGCGAGGGCGGGCTACGCCAGCGGACAGGCGACGTTTCTCGTCCTGCTCGAGAGCCTCCGGAAGCAGATCGCCCTCACGCAGTCCTACGCCGAATACTTCGCCGACGCGGAGATGCACCTCGCGCAACTCGAGGAGGCCGTCGGCGCGGACCTCGCCGGAATCCAGTTCGACCTCGACCCGGACGCCGGACCCGACTCGACTAAGGAGACCGATCGATGACGCGACCCACACGCTGGTCCCTGCTCGTCCTCGCGATCGCTCCGATCGTTTTCGCCGCCGCGCTCGGGTGCGCGCGGAAGGGCGGCGGCGGCGGCGACAAATCCGATACGGCGAAGACGACCTACTACTGCCCGATGCACCCGCAGGTTGTCGCGGACAGGCCGGGCGACTGCCCGATCTGCAACATGAGGCTCGTGCCGTTGGTGAGCGACGGAGCCTCAGAGGACGCGGCGCCGAAAGAGTCGTCGCGGAACGAATCGTCGACCGGCGGATCGCCGCGCCCCCCGGGTGAGCGCGTCGCTCTGTTCTATCGCTCGCCGATGAACCCGAGCGTCACATCGCCCGTCCCGATGAAGGACGAGATGGGGATGGAGTACGTGCCGGTCTTCGCGGATGAGGTCGATGGGGCGGCCGGCGGCGGCGTGCCGGCCGGATACGCGACGCTCACGATCGACGCCGAGAAGCGGCAATTGATCGGTTTGCGGCTCGCGGCTGTCGTGCGCGGACCCTTCCAAACGGGAATCCGCACGATCGGCCGAGTGGCATTCGACGAGACGCGCGTCCACCACGTGCACACGCGGTACTCCGGATTCATCGAGCAGGACTTCGAGACGTTCGTGGGAAAGTTCGTGCGCGCCGGCGATCCTCTCGCGTCGATCTACAGCCCCGAGCTTCTCACGACGCAACAGGAGTACGCTCTCGCTCGCGCGGCGGTCCGCGCCGCCGGCGCCGCCGGCCGGCCCGACTCGACGATGCGCGAACTGCGCGGCGCGGCGAGGGAGCGGCTGATTCTGCTCGGTGTCGGCGCCTCCGACATCGAGTCGCTTGAACGGACCGGCGAGCCGCGGCGCGCGCTAGACCTCCATTCGCCGATGACCGGCGTCGTCACGGCGAAGATGGCGTACCACGGAATGCAGGTCCACCCGGAAGACACGCTCTACGACTTGGCGAATCTCGACCGCGTCTGGGTTCTCGCGGACGTGTACGAGTACGAGATGTCGCGCGTCCGACTCGGTGAGGACGCGACGGTGACGCTCGCCTACTCGCCCGGACGCGCGTGGCGCGGGCGCGTCAGCTACGTCTTCCCGACCGTCGAGGCGACGTCGCGGACGGCCAAGATCCGCGTCGATCTGGAGAACGGCGACGGTGAGCTGAAACCCGGGATGTACGCGAACGTCGAGCTCGGCGGCGAGGCGCGGAGCGCGCTCATCGTCCCTGACGACGCGGTCCTCGACAGCGGCCGCCGGAAGATCGTCTTCGTCTCCCTCGGCGCGGGGCGGCTCGAGCCGCGTGAGGTCGTGACCGGAGATCGTGCGGGAGGCGCGTACGAGATCGTTTCGGGTCTGTCCGAGGGCGACTCGGTCGCCGTCGGCGCGAACTTCCTGATCGATTCGGAATCGCGACTTCGAGCGGCCATCGTCGCGGCGGCCCGCGGAGCGTCCGGTGATTAAAGCCGTCATCCGCTGGTCCGCGGAAAACCGGTTCCTCGTCCTCGCGCTCACCGCCGTGCTGATCGCCCTCGCGATCGGCGCCGTGGGCCGGATTCCGCTCGACGCGATCCCCGACCTGTCGGACACGCAAGTGATCATCCTCTCTCGCTGGGATCGAAGCCCGGACATCCTCGAGGATCAGGTCACGTATCCGATCATCACCGCGCTCCTCGGAGCGCCTCGCGTCAAAGCGATCCGCGGCTTCTCCGACTTCGGCTACTCGTACGTCTACGTCATCTTCGACGACGGCACCGACACGTACTGGGCGCGCTCTCGCGTTCTCGAATCGCTCTCGAAGATCCAATCGCAGCTTCCCGAGGGCGTCAGGACGGAACTCGGCCCGGACGGAACGGGCGTCGGTTGGGTGTTCCAGTACGCGCTCCTCGACGAGTCGGGGCAGCACACGCTCGACGAGCTCCACTCGTACCAGGACTGGTTCCTCCGGTACGCGCTCCAATCGGTGCCGGGCGTCGCCGAGGTCGCGACCGTCGGCGGGCTCGTGCGGCAATACCAGGTCACGGTCGATCCGAATCGACTCGCCGCGTACGGGCTCTCGCTCTCCCAGGTGACGCGCGCGATCCGCGGGAGCAACAACGACGTCGGGGGACGGCTGCTCGAGCTGGCCGGGCGCGAGTACATGGTCCGCGGCCGCGGCTATTTCCGATCGATCGCCGACATCGAAGCGGTCGGCGTCGGGGTGAGCGCGGCCGGGACGCCGATCCGCGTGAAGGACGTCGGCGCGGTCGCGCTCGGCCCCGACATCCGGCGCGGCGTCGCCGACCTCGACGGCAACGGAGACGCCGTCGGCGGGATCGTCGTGATGCGGACGGGCGAGAACGCGATCCGCGTGATCTCGCGCGTCAAGGAGAAGCTCAAGTCGATCGAGCCGTCGCTCCCGTCCGGCGTGCGCCTCGTGACGACGTACGACCGCTCCGAGCTGATCGACCGCTCGATCGACACGCTTCGCTCCAAGCTCGTCGAGGAGATGATCATCGTCTCCCTCGTGATCCTCGTCTTCCTGTGGCACATCCCGTCGGCGATCGTCCCGATCGTCACGATTCCGATCTCGGTCCTCATCGCGTTCATCCCGATGAGCGCGCTCGGCGTCGGCGCGAACATCATGTCGCTCTCCGGGATCGCGATCTCGATCGGCGTGCTCGTGGACGGCGCGATCGTCGAGGTCGAGAACGCGTACAAGAAACTTCAGCTCTGGCAGGCCGGCGGCCGCAAGGGAGACTTCCACGAGATCCGGCTCCGCGCGCTCCAAGAGGTCGGGCCGTCCGTCTTCTTCTCGCTTCTCGTGATCGCCGTGGCGTTCCTTCCCGTGTTCACTCTCGTCGACCAGGAGGGGCGGCTGTTCCGCCCGCTCGCCTTCACGAAAAACCTCACGATGGCGATCGCCGCGCTCCTTGCGATCACGCTCGACCCGGCGCTCCGGATGATGTTCACGAGGATGGATCCGTTCTCGTTCCGTCCGAGGTGGGCCGCGTCGATCGCAACCCGGGTCGCCGTCGGGAAGTACTACCCCGAAGAGCGGCATCCGGTCAGCAGCCTCCTTTTCCGCGTCTACGAGCCGGCGTGCCGCTTCGTGCTTCGTCATCCGAGGCGGACGATCGCAGCGGCGGCGCTGATCGTCCTGACGACCGTGCCCGCGTACCTCAAGCTCGGGTCGGAGTTCATGCCGCCGCTCCACGAGGGGTCGATCCTGTACATGCCGACGACTCTCCCGGGGATTTCGGTCGGCGAAGCGGGGCGCCTCCTCCAAGTGCAGGACAGGATCCTGAAGTCGTTCCCCGAAGTGGAAGTCGTGTTCGGGAAAGCGGGACGCGCGGAGACGGCGACCGATCCCGCGCCGCTCTCGATGGTCGAGACGACGGTGATCCTCAAGCCTCGCGACGAGTGGCGCGCTCGCGAGCGCTGGTACTCATCGTGGGCGCCCCGGCCGATCGCGCGCGCCCTCGCTGCCTTCTGGCCCGACCGGATTTCGCACGAAGACCTCGTCGATGAAATGGATCGCGCGCTCCGGATCCCCGGTTGGACGAACGCGTGGACGATGCCGATCAAGAACCGGATCGACATGCTCTCGACGGGAATCCGCACGCCCGTCGGGCTCAAGATTCTGGGCTCGGACGTGAAGGAAATCGAGCGGATCGGCGCGGAGGCGGAGGCGATCCTCCGCGAGGTCCCGGCGACGCGGTCGGTCTACGCCGAGCGAGTCGCAGGCGGATACTTCCTCGATTTCGACCTCGACCGCGAGGCGCTCGCGCGGCACGGACTCACGGTCGATGACGCGAACGAGCTCGTCCTGACGGCGGTGGGCGGCGAGGCGATCACGACGACGATCGAGGGGCGCGCGCGGTACAGCGTCAGCGTGCGGTACCCGCGCGAGCTACGGGACGACCTCGACGCGCTCGGGCGCGTGCTCGTGACGACGCCGCTCGGCGCGCAGGTGCCGATCGCGCAGCTTGCCGAGATCCGATTGACCGAGGGGCCGGCGATGATCCGCGACGAGAATGGGCTCCTGGCCGGCTACGTGTACGTCGACTTCGACACGCGCCGGCGCGACGTCGGCGGGTACGTGCGCGACGCGAAGCAGGCGATCACCGCGCGGCTGTCGGTGCCTGCCGGGTACACGCTCGTCTGGAGCGGTCAATTCGAGAACATGCTGCGGGTGAAGGAGCGGTTGAAGGTCGTCATCCCGATCACGCTCGTCCTCATTTTCCTCCTCCTGTACGCGAACACGAAATCGGTCGTCAAGACTTTGATCGTTCTCGTCGCCGTGCCGTTCAGCATCGTCGGCGCGGTCTGGCTCCTCTACTTCCTTCATTACAATCTGTCGATCGCCGTGTGGGTCGGAGTGATCGCATTGATGGGACTCGACGCCGAGACGGGCGTCTTCATGCTCCTGTTTCTCGACCTCGCGCACGACGACGCGAAGGCCGAGGGGAAGTTGCGGACGCGGGGTGACCTGATCGAAGCGATCGTGCACGGCGCCGTGAAGAGAGTGCGGCCGAAGGCGATGACAGTCGCCGCGGCGTTCATGGGTTTGCTCCCGATCATGTGGGCCACCGGCGCCGGGTCCGACGTGATGAAGCGGATCGCGGCGCCGATGGTCGGCGGACTGATCACATCGTTCGCTCTCGAGTTGCTCGTCTATCCGGCGATCTATCTCCTATGGAAGGAGCGCGACCTGCCCAAGCCGCTCATCGATGGCGGGACGGCTCGACCCGCCGACCTCACTCTCGCGGGGCCCGCCGCTCCGACGACGCCTCCGGCTTCGTCGCGCGGATGAACGCGCTCATCACAGAGCCCGCGACCGACTCCGGATCGATCTCGCCGCCGCCGCCGCAGCACGAGCCCGCGAAGCCGGCCGCGTCGTCCGCCGAGTAGACCCGAGTCGGCGTGATCGACACGTCGGCGAATCCGGCGGCGTCCAAGTGCGCGCGGTACTCGTTCTCGTGGAGCGCGCCGGCGACGCAGCCGGCCCACAGCTCGATCGAGCGGCGCGCCGCATCGGGGAGCTCGCGCACGAGCACGATGTCCGAGACGGCGAGCCGGCCGCCGGGGCGGAGCACCCGGAACGCCTCCCTCAGGACGCGCCCCTTGTCCGCCGACAGGTTGATCACGCAATTCGAGACGATCACGTCGACCGCGTTGTCGGGGAGCGGGATCTCTTCGATCGTCCCCTTCAGAAACTCGGCGTTCGTGACGCCCGACTCCCGCTGATTCTCTCGGGCGAGCGCGAGCATCTCGTCCGTCATGTCGAGCCCGTAGGCTCTCCCGCCGGGCGCGACGCGTCGCGCCGAGAGGAGGACGTCGATCCCGCCGCCGGAGCCGAGGTCGAGCACGACTTGGCCCGGCGCGAGGTCGGCGAGCGCCGTCGGGTTGCCGCATCCGAGCGATGCGCGCAGCGCGCTCTCCGGAACGGCCGCCGCGGATTCGGCGTCGTAGAGATTCCGCGTGATCGGGTCGGTCCCGGCGACAGCCTCGGTGCTCGCTCCGACGCCTCCGCCCGGTTCGCCCGAGCCGCAGCATCCCGCCGACACCACGCCGGCCGCAACGCGGCGCGCCGCTTCGGCATACTTCTCCCTCACGAGATCGCGGATCTGCGCATCGCTCTCCATCTGCCACCTCCTGGGCCGAGAGGCCCGATCAATCGAAAGCTATCGATATAGAAGACGCGAAAAACGCTTACTGAAGCGCCTCCTCGAACTCCGCGAGCGCGGCGAGAGACTCGCCGTCGAGGCCGTAGTACACCCACAAGCCGCGCCGCTCGGCCGAAACGAGGCCGCTCTCACGGAGGATCTTCAAATGATGGGAGATCGTGGGCTGGCGGAGACGAAAGTTCTCCTCGATCTCGCAGGCGCAGATCGGCGAGCGGGCCGCCGCCAGGAGCCCGAGAATCTCGAGCCGGGTTTCGTCGCCGAGAGCGCGGAAGAGACGCGCCCACCGGAGCGCCCCCGCTTGCGTCACGCGCGTCTTCCCCCGCGGCGCGCAGCAGTGAGTCGATCGCGCGGAGCGCGGCCGGCGGCCGGGCGACTTTTGGGATGCAGCGCGCGTCGGTGACATCGACCGACAGCATAGAGAGTAGATCGATAACTGTCAATACATGAAGAGCGGAGTCTACGCGGCGACGTCCTTCGCGAGGGCGTCGAGGTTGGGCACGAGGCGGTTGATTTCGGCCTCGAGCGTCGCGAGATCGGACGGCGCGGCCGAGAGGTTCCCGGAGCGGGCGCTCGTCTCGAGCCTCTGCGCGGCGTCGGTCGCCGACGAGACGCCGAACAGCGCGACCGATCCCTTGAGCGCGTGGGCCGCGCTCGCAAGAGCCGTCGCGTCGTTCCGCGTGACCGCTCCGCGCATTTCGAGGACGAGGTTCGGGTAGCTCTTGAGGAAGAGCCCGGCGATCTCGGCGAGGAGGTCGCGATCGCCGCCGAGGTTGGCGAGCAGCGCGTCCCGGTCGAGCGGGGATGTCGAGCGCGCCCCCGGCGAGGGCGGGATCGCGGAGGATCGGGGCGAGACGCCCGGCCTGACGAGCGCGTCGATCGCCGCGAAGAGAGCCGACGGCTGGACGGGTTTCGAGATGTAACCGTCCATGCCGGCCGCGATGCATTCCTCGCGGTCGCCCTTCATCGCGTTCGCCGTCAGCGCGATGATCGGAATCCGTCGCCCCGTCTGATTCTCGCGCTCGCGGATCCGCCCCGTCGCCTCGAGGCCGCCCATCCGCGGCATCTGAACGTCCATCAGCACGACGTCGAACTCGCCCGCGGCGAGCGCCGCGACGGCCTCCAGTCCGCTTCCGGCGACGATAACGGAATGCCCCTCCCTCTCGAGGAGACGCACGGCTAGCTTCTGATTCACCGGGTTGTCCTCCGCGAGAAGAACGCGGAGCGGCCGGCGGTTCGACTCCGTCTTCGGGACGCGGGCGATCGCCTCCGCCTCATCGGGTGCGTCGCCGAGCGCCCGGAGGATCGCGTCGAGCAGGTCCGACTGGCGGAACGGCTTCGACACGCATTCGCGCGCGCCGGTCTCGCGCCCGTGCGCCGTTCCGCCCGGGATGCCCGACGGAACGAGGGCGACGATCGGCACCCCAACGAGGGAAGGATGCGCCGAGAGTCGGGCCGCCGCGACAAACCCGTCGAGGTCGGGGAGGTTCACGTCAACGAGGAGGAGCGAGGGCGCGCGCCGACTCCCGCGCGCCGCCGCAGCGGCAGCGAGCGCCGCGTCCCAGCCGTCCGTCGCGATCGTCTCGAGCCCCCAGTTGGCGAGCATCTCTTCGAGCACCCCGCGATTCGTCGCGTTGTCGTCGACGATGAGGACGTCCGCGCCGACGAGCGCTTCCGATCGCGCGTCGGCGCAGCCGGAGTCGACGTCGCTCCGCACCCCGAACCGCGCTGTGAAGTGGAACGTGCTGCCGCGACCGCACTCGCTCTCGACCCAGATCCGACCGCCCATCATCTCGACGAGCCGACCGGAGATCGTCAAGCCAAGGCCCGTCCCGCCGTACTTCCGACTCGTCGACGCGTCGGCCTGCGAGAACGCCGCAAAGATCGCGTCCTGCTTCTCGGCCGGGATTCCGATCCCCGTGTCGCTCACCGCGAAGTGGAGCACGATGCCCGACTCGTCGCGCGATTCGGCCGCGACGCGCACGACGACCTCTCCTTCGTCGGTGAACTTGATCGCGTTGCCGGCGAGGTTCATCACGATCTGGCGCAGGCGGCCGGGATCGCCCGACAGCGCATCGGGCGCGTCGGGCAGCGCGTGGAGCGCCAGCTCGAGCCCTTTCTCGTGCGCGCGCGGCGCCAGCACCCGCACCGCGTCCCCGATCGTGTCGCGGAGCGCGAACGCGGTGTCCTCGAGATCGAGCTTGCCCGCCTCGATTTTCGAAAAATCGAGGATGTCGTTGATCAGCGCCAGAAGGCTGTTCGCCGACAGCTTGACGGTGTCGAGGTATTCGCGCTGCTCGCGCGACAGCGGCGTGCCGAGGGCCAGCTCCGTCATCCCGACGATCCCGTTCATCGGCGTGCGGATCTCGTGGCTCATGTTCGCGAGGAACTCCGACTTCGCGCGCGCCGCCGACTCCGCGCGCTCCTTCGCCGCCTTGAGATGCTCGTTGAGCGCGACGAGCTCGACGGTCCGAGCCATCACCTCCGCCTCGAGCGAATCGCGGCTTTGGTTGAGCTGGTCGTCGCGGTCCTCGATCTGCGCGAGCATCTGATTGAACCCGGCGATCAGGGCCCCGATCTCATCGCGCGACTCGCCGGACGCGCGCACAGAGTAGTCCTTCTTCGCCGACACGAGCCGCATCGTTTCGGCCAGCCGGACGATCGGATCGGAGATGACGCGCGACAGCCGCGAGGCGAGCGCGTAGGCAACGAACGAGAACGCGACGAGGAGAACGGCGACCGTGAACCCGTACCGCCGGAAGCGCGCCGATTCCTCGTCTCGGTCCGAGTGGATGTACACGGCGCCGATCGGGTTCCCGCCGAACGTGATCGCGCGGAAGACGCCGATGTGGCCGCGAGTCAACTCCGTGCCGTCCCGGCGGGCGGCCGGTGGCGTCCAGCCCGCGAGCGCGCCGTCCCTCGCGAACTTCGCGAAGACGCTCCCGTCCTGTCTGTAGAGGCACGCGGCCAAGACGTGTTTCTCGGCGACGAGCGCCTCCATCGTCTCTTCGGCGCCGCGGGCATCGTCGAACTCGAGAGCGGCGACGCAGTTCTGGCCGACGACGTCGGCAAGCGTCGCCAATTTGGCGACGACCGCGCGGCGGGTGAGCACCATCTCGTTCGCGACGAACGCGGCGCACGCCAACAAGAGGACGACTCCGCTCGCGGCGGTGATCACGAGCGTGAGCTTCCGCCGGACGGAGAGGCTATCGAGGCGCCGCATCATCTCTCCTGGAATCTGCGAATCGCGAATAATCGGGCGTCAACGGATAGTCCATCGGATCAACTCCTCATCGGCACTTTCCGGGCGGCGCTGAAGCGGCCCTCGCGCGTGCACGGCGGGTCAGGATTCGTTCCCTGCGCCGTACGCTCCGGGCGCTCCTCGCGCCCTTGCTCTGCACGCTTTGCCGCCCGCTCGGACCCGCGTCTTTGCCGTGGGACCCTCCGTCGACCCCGTCCGATTCGGATGCTAGTCTCGGCCGATGCCGACGATCCGGACCTTTGTCGCGCTCCCGATTCCCGACGACGTCCGGGGCGCGATCGCCGCCCTCCGCGGCGCGGCGACGCCCGACGCGCCCGTCCGTTGGGTCGCCGCGGACTCGATTCATCTGACTCTCAAGTTTCTCGGCGAAGTCGAGGCCGAGCGCGTCGACGCAGTTCGCGCCGCGCTGACGAGTTTCCCCTGGAATCCGCTCCCCTGCGCGTTTACACTCTGCGGCGTCGGAGCATTCCCGAACCTCGTGCGGCCGCGCATTCTGTGGGTCGGCGTGACGGACGGCGCCGATCGGCTCGTCGCGCTCGCGGATCAGGTCGAGCGCGCGCTGGGACCGCTCGGTTTTTCGCGCGAGGAGCGCCCCTTCTCCCCGCACCTCACGATCGGCCGGTTCAAAGCGCCGGGCCGCGCGGGTTGGGCGGAAGCGTTCGCCGCGACGGCCGCGTTCGGGCCCGCGGAGGTTCGGGCGTCGGAGCTCCGCTTGTACGAGAGCCAGCTCCTTCCGTCGGGGGCGCGACACACGCTTCTTCTCGCCGTCGCGCTCGGCGCGTAGCGTCGGAAAGATTCGGGGCTCGTCGAAGATCGGGCGCAGTCGACGGCGCCCGGATGCGACAGGTGTGCAGTCTCGCGGGCAATGGGGCCCGCGTTCGTGTGGAGGTGGGGTGGACATGGCAACGCCGGAACGTGTGGAACTGGAGACCGTGGACATGGCGATGGAAAAGGTGACGGAGAAGGCGGAGAAGGACGCGAAGAGCGGCGGGCCGCGGAAGGCGGGCGCCTCCGTGAAGGAATCGACGTCGCGCGCGGCGGCCGAGAAGGAGCGAGTCGTCGAGCGGAACAAAACCCTCGACGTGACGCTCGGGCAGATCGAGAAGCAGTACGGGAAGGGCTCGATCATGCGCCTGGGCGACGGCAGGGCGACGGAGCCGGTGAAGGTGATTCCGAGCGGCGCGCTGTCGCTCGACGCAGCGCTCGGCGTGGGCGGAATCCCGCGCGGCCGGATCATCGAGATCTTCGGTCCGGAGTCGAGCGGCAAGACGACGCTCATCCTTCACATCATCGCGAACGCGCAGCGGGCGGGCGGGCTGGCCGCGTTCATCGACGCGGAGCACGCGCTCGACGCGCTGTACGCGCGCAAGCTCGGCGTCGACATCGACTCGCTGCTCGTGTCGCAGCCCGACACGGGCGAGCAGGCGCTCGAGATCGTCGAGATGCTCGTTCGCTCGGGTGCGATCGACGTCGTCGCGATCGACTCGGTCGCGGCGCTCGTGCCGCGCGCGGAGATCGAGGGCGAGATGGGCGATCCGCAGATGGGGCTCCAGGCGCGCCTGATGAGCCAGGCGCTCCGCAAGCTGACGGGCATCACGTCGAAGAGCAACACCTGCGTCATCTTTTCGAACCAGCTCCGGATGAAGATCGGAATCATGTTCGGGAATCCGGAGACGACGACGGGCGGCAACGCGCTCAAGTTCTACTCGTCGATTCGCCTCGACATCCGGCGGATCGCGTCGATCAAGTCGGGCGAGTCGGTCGTCGGAAACCGGACGCGCGTCAAGGTCGTGAAGAACAAGGTCGCGCCGCCGTTCCGCCAGTGCGAGTTCGACATCATGTACGGCGAAGGGATCTCTCGCGTCGGCGACCTGATCGACCTCGGACTCGAGCTGGGCGTGATCGAAAAGAGTGGGACGTGGTACTCGTTCGGGCCCGACCGGATCGGCCAGGGGCGCGAGAACGCGAAGGCGTTCCTCAAGGAGAACCCCGAGATCGCGGAGACTCTCGACACGAACCTCCGCGCGAAGCTGATGACGGCCGGCGCCGTGCTTCCGGCCTTGTCGACGCCCGACGCGAGCTGACGGGCGGATTGACGGAAACTGCATGACGGGCAGCACACCGCGGGGGGCGCGCGCTTGGACGGGGCGCGCCCTCCGCGATTCTTTCCTCAGATATTTCCGCGAGCGCGGCCACACCGTCGTCCCGAGTTCCTCGCTCGTTCCGCACGACGACCCGACGCTCCTGTTCACGAACGCGGGAATGAACCAATTCAAGGAGATCTTCCTCGGGCGCGTGCCGTGTCCGTATGCGCCGCCGCGCGCGGCGAGCGCGCAGAAGTGTCTTCGCGCCGGCGGCAAGCACAACGACCTCGAGAACGTCGGGTTCACCCCGCGCCACCACACGTTTTTCGAGATGCTCGGGAACTGGTCATTCGGCGACTACGGCAAGAAAGAATCGATCGAGTGGGCGTGGGAGTACGTGACGAAGGAACTGTCGATTCCCGAGGCGCGGCTCTACGCGACGGTGTTCCGCGACGACGACGAGGCGTACGGTGTTTGGGAAAAGACGATCGGGATGCCGCGCGAGCGGATCTCGCGTCTCGACGAGAGCGACAATTTTTGGGCGATGGGGGAGACTGGTCCGTGCGGACCGTGCTCCGAGATTCACTACGATCGCGGCCGCGAGTTCGGCTGCGGAGAGCCGGCGTGCGGGCCGGGCTGCGAGTGCGGCCGCTTCGTCGAGATCTGGAACCTCGTGTTCATGGAACTGAACAAGACCGAGGACGGGGAGCTCGTTCCGCTGCCGATGAAAAACGTCGACACCGGAATGGGGCTCGAGCGCGTGCTCGCGATCCTGCAGAAGAAAGACTCGAACTTCGACACGGATCTGTTCGCGCCGATCTTCAACGCGATCGAGCGCGACACGGGAAAGAGTCCCGGCGATCCGGAGTCCAAGCCATCCTTCTGCGTGATCGCCGATCATCTGCGCGCTCTCTCATTCGCGATCGCCGACGGCGCCGAGCCGAGCAACGAAGGGCGCGGTTACGTGCTCCGCCGCATTCTGCGCCGAGCCGTGCGCCACTGCCGGAGGCTCGGCGTGGAGGGGCCGTACCTCTGGACGCTCGTCAAGCCGCTCGCGGAAACGATGGGCGACGAATATCCGGAGATCAACGAGCGGTTCGCGAGAATCACGGAGACGATTCGGAAGGAAGAGGAGAGCTTCGGACGGACTATCGACCGCGGGCTCGCGCTGTTCGAGAAAACCGCGACCGAGTCCGCCGCGCGCGCCGACAAGACGATCCCGGGCGGGTCGGTCTTCCTCTTGTATGACACGTACGGATTCCCGACAGACCTGACTGCGGTGATGGCGCGCGAGCGCGGGCTGTCGGTCGACGAGGCCGGGTTCGAGCGCGAGATGGAGGCGCAGCGGGCGCGCTCGCGCGCGGGCGCGGATTTCAAGACGGGCACCGAAGCGGAGTGGGTCGAGGTCGCGGGGAAGCCCGGCGTCGCGGGAGAGTTCCTCCGCGCGGATGCGCCCGAGGTGCGGGAAGTCACGGAGAGCGGCACGCTCGAGTTGCACGGGGCGCGCGTCCTCCGCTACCGGCCCGCGCCGGCGAGCGTGGAGGGCCCGCGCGGTGAGCCGTGCTGGGACGTGATCCTCGATAGGACGCCGTTCTACGCCGAGTCGGGCGGGCAGTTGGGCGACACGGGGACGCTCGCGTCGGCCCGCACGGGTCCCCCGCGGACGATGAACATTATGCTCTTCGTCGTCGACACGATCGCGACCCCGCTCGGGAACGCGCACCGTGTCGCGGCTCAGGATGAACCCTCCCTCGAACTGCTCTTGAAGTCGCCCGTCGGGGCGCGCGTCGATTTCCGCCGCCGCCGCGCGATCATGCGCAACCACACGGCGACGCATCTCCTCCACGCCGCGCTGCGTAGCGTGCTCGGATCGCACGTCACGCAGGCCGGCTCGCTCGTCGCGGACGATCGCCTGCGATTCGACTTTCATCATCAGCAGAAAGTCTCGCCCGAAGAGCAGGCCGCGATCGACCGCATCGTGAACGAGGAGATCGATCGCAACGATCCGGTCACGACGACGATCACGACGTTCGACGAGGCGCGCTCGCACGGCGCGATGGCGCTGTTCGGCGAGAAGTACGGCGACCGCGTGCGCATGGTGACGATCGGCGCCGACCCGCGCCCGCCATTCTCGCGCGAGCTATGCGGCGGCACGCACGTCGCTCGCACCGGCGAGATCGAGCGATTCCTTCTCACGTCGGAGTCGTCCGTCGGATCCGGGATCCGCCGCGTCGAGGCGGTGGCGGGCGCTGACGCCGTGCGGCAGGAGCTCATAAGGCGGGCGCATCGCGAAGGCGAAGTAGCCATGCGCGCCGAAGCGCGGGAGAATGAAAAGCAGCGCGCGCGGCAGAAGGGCGCGGACGCCGGCGCGTCCGTCGCGGGGCTGCTCGCGTCGGCGAAGACGATCGGCGCGGCGCGCGTCGTCGCGTCGCGCGTGCCGGCGGCCGGCGCCGACGAGCTTCGCGCCATCGGTGACGCGATCCGCGGGAGCGGCAGCGGCATCGTCGCGGTCCTCGCGGGCGATTCGGACGGCAGGGTGAGCTTCGTCGCCGTCGTGTCGGACGACCTCGCGTCGCGCGGCGTCCACGCGGGCAAAGTCGTCGGGGAAGTGGCGGCGGTGACGGGTGGAAAGGGCGGGGGGAAGGCGACCTTTGCGCTCGCCGGCGGGAAAGACCCGGCGAAGGTGGACGACGCTCTCGCTCGCGTCGAGGGAATCGTCCGCTCCGCGCTCGGAGCCTAGAGCGCCGTGTCCGACTCGGGATCGAATCGCGGCGCGCGCCTCGCCGGCCTCGTCGACCCGGACCGCGTCGCGCCTGACGATGCGCCGCGTCTCGCCGCGCGGCTCGCGGACGCCGGGTTCGATCTCATCCTGCTGGGGACGAGCCGCTCGGAACGCCGCCGCGAAGACGCGGTCGCGCGCGCGCTGCACGGCGCGACCCGCCTCCCGCTCGTCCTCTTCCCGGGGAGCGCCGAACACTTGACGCCGCACGCCGACGCGCTGCTTTTCCTCACGCTGCTCTCCGGCCGCAATCCCGAGTTCCTCGTCGGTGAGCAAGTCCGCGCGGCGCGGCGCGTCCGCGCGCTCGGGCTCCGCGCAATTCCGACCGCGTATCTCCTGATCGACGGCGGCCGCGTTTCGACCGTCGAGCGCGTGACCGGCACGGCGCCGATCGCGCGCGACGACGTCGACGCGCTCGTCGATCACGCGATCGCGGCCGAGCTGCTCGGGCTCTCCGCGGTCTATCTCGAAGCGGGGAGCGGCGCGGCGCATTCCGTCTCACCCGCCGCGGTGCGCGCGGTGCGCGACGCGACGCAGCTCTCGATCTTCGTCGGCGGCGGCCTCCGCACGCCGGACGACTGCGCGGCGCTCGCCGCCGCCGGCGCCGACACGCTCGTCGTCGGGACCGTGATCGAGGAGGGCGCGGGCGATGCGCTGCTGCGCGACCTCGCCGACGCGACGCACGGGGCGGGGTGCGCGGCCGCGCGAATGCCGGAGCACGCTGCGGAGCGCGCTGTGCCGCCCTCGGCGCGGCGCGCAGCGGAGCGGCTCACGTGATCGACCTCCACGCGCACATCGTGCCGGCGGTCGATGACGGGCCGAGCACGGTCGAGGAAGCGCTCGCGCTCGCGCGACAGGCGGCCGAGCAGGGGATCGCGCGCGTCGCGGCGACGCCGCACATGCGCGCGCGCAACTTCGAGACCGACTGGGGCTACTTCGAGGAGCGCTACGACGAGATCCGCCGCGCGCTCGACGCGGCGAAGGTCCCGCTCACGACGCGGCTCGCTGCCGAGGTCTACTACGAGCCGGGCGTCGAACGGCTGATGGAGGACGCGCGCCTCTCGTACGACGGCGGCGGCCGGTACGTTCTGCTCGAGGTATCGATGCAGGGAGAGCCCGACGGCGCGGCCGAGTCGTTCGCCGCGTTCGCGCGCGACGGCCACGTGCCGGTGTTCGCGCATCCCGAGCGAGTGACGTCGATCCTCGAGGACCCCGAACGCCTCGACGAGTACCTCGCCGCCGGCGTGCTCCTCCAGATCAACGGCGGGAGTTTGCTCGGGCGGCATCGCCCCGGCTCGCGGGCGCTCGCCGAGTTTCTCGTCGTGACGGGGCGCGCGCAGATCGTCGCGAGCGACGCACACGACGTCGTCGCGCGGCCGTTCGTGCTGGCTGCGGCGCGCGCGCGGATCGTCGAGCTGGCGGGCGAGGAGCGCGCGCGCACGCTCGTCGACGAGAACCCGCGGCGGCTGCTGGCCGGGGAGCCGGTCGCGATCGCGCCGGCGCCCGCCACGCCCGACGGGTGGCCGCGGCTCGCGCGGCCCGACACGTGGGTCGACGCGCTCCGCAAGCGTCTCCGCGGCGGAGCGTCGTGAGCGCGCCGGCGCCGAAGATTCTGATCACCGGCGGGCTCGGCCAGCTCGGCCGCGCGCTCTCGACGCGGCTCGGTGCCGCAGGGCAGGCCGAGATCGCGGCGCTCGGCCGCGGCGCGCTCGACGTGACGGACCGGAGCGCGGTTCGCGCGCGGATCAGCGCCGAGCGCCCCGGCGTCGTCATCCACGCGGCCGCGATGACCGATGTCGACGCCTGCGAGCGCGATCCGGACGCGGCGTTCCGCGCCAACGCGCTCGGCGTGCTCCACGTCGCGCAGGCCGCCGACGAGGTGCGCGCGCGGTTCGTCTTCATCTCGACCGACTTCGTATTCGACGGCGAAAAGCCGAGCCCGTACTACGAGACGGACGCGCCGAATCCGCTGTCGGTCTACGCCGAGTCGAAGCTTGCCGGAGAGCGGTACGCGCTCGGCGCGGCCCATCGAGCGCTCGTCGTCCGGACCGCGTGGCTGTATGGGCCCGGCGGGCGGAACTTCGTCGACACGATTCTCGATGCGGGCGTGGCTGCGGGCGCGGCTCCGGGCGCGGCCGGGGGCGCGGCCGCCGCCGACGCCGCGACGAAAACGCCCGCGAAGCCCCTGCGCGTCGTCGCGGACCAGGCGGGTTCGCCGACGTCGGCGCCCGACTTCGCAGACGGGATCGCGCGGGTCCTCGACGCGGGCCTCGTCGGCGTGGTCCACTTGGTCAACGCGGGCCACGCGACGCGGTACGAGCTCGCGCGCCGCGCCCTCGACTTCGCGGGGCTGGAGCGGGTCGCGGTCGAACCGATCACGACGGCCGAGATGCCGCGGCCGGCTCGGCGCCCGCGCCACGCAGTTCTCGGCAGCCGCGTCCTCGGTGCCGCGGGGATCGCGCCGCTGAGATCTTGGGAGGAAGCGCTGGCCGCGCACGTCGCGGCGCGAACGAGCATGGCGACGAAGACGACGAGGAGGAACGCCCGATGATCGAAACGCCGGAAGCCTACTTCGACGCGCGGCTCGCGCTTTTGGCCAGCGTGCGCGCCTCGATGAGCGAGGTGATCCGCCGCGCCGCGGCGCTCGTCGTCATGACGATCAAGCGCGGCGGAACGGTGTTCTTCTTCGGGAACGGCGGAAGCGCCGCCGACGCGCAGCATCTCGCGACGGAGCTCGTCGAGCGGCTCCGCGTCGAGCGCGCCGGGTTCCGCGCCGTTGCGCTCACGACGAACACCTCGCTCCTGACCGCGACGGCGAACGATCGCGGCTACGACTTCGTGTTCGCGCGCCAAGTCGAAACGCTCGCGCGGCCCGGCGATCTCCTCGTCGCGATCTCGACGAGCGGGAAGAGTCCGAGCGTCTTGCGCGCTCTCGAAGCGGGAGCGCGAGCCGGCGCGGCGCGGCTCGGCTTCTCCGGAAAAGGGGGCGGCCCGATGGCGCCGCTCTGCGACCTCTGCCTCGTCGTCCCCTCCGACGACACGCAGAAGATTCAAGAAGTCCAGATCGCGATCGGCCACTACCTTTGCATGGCGGTCGAAGAAGAGCTCGGCTGCTGACGGTAGTTCGCGGCGCGGCGCGGCCACCCGGCGCGGCGCGGCCGCCCGGCCCGTCGCGCCCAACAGGTGCTTGATGAAAGTCGCCCTCGTCCACGACTGGCTCACCGGGATGCGCGGGGGCGAGAAGTGCCTCGAGGTCTTCTGCGAGCTGTTCCCGCGCGCGACGCTGTTCACTCTCGTCCACCGCCGCGGCGCGCTCTCGCCGACCATCGAGGCGATGGAGATTCGCACGTCGTTCATCCAGCGCCTGCCGGGCGCGCGCCGTTCACACCAGAAGTACCTCCCGCTCTTCCCGTCGGCGGTGGAGCGCTGGGACTTCTCCGGCTTCGATTTCATTTTCTCGACGAGCCACTGCGTGGCGAAAGGCGCCGTTCCACCGCCCGGCGCGCTGCACGTCTGCTACTGCCACACGCCGATGCGATACGTCTGGGAGTTCTTCGCCGAATACTTTCGCGGCCCGGGGTCTGGGCTGGCGACGCGGACGATCATGCCGTTCGTCGCGCGTCGGCTTCGGGCTTGGGACGTGGCGAGCGCCGCGCGTGTGCATCGATTCGTCGCCAACTCGCGAAACGTCGCTGAGCGGATCCGGCGGATCTACGGCCGAGAGTCGGACGTGATCTGCCCGCCCGTGGACACGGAGCGGTTCCGGCCGCGAGGTGCAGACGCGTTGAGCGCCGGCCCTTCGAGCGCCGGACGTCCGGGCGCGGGAGCTCCAAGCGCGGCGGGGAGCGACGCGCCGTTCCTCGTCGTCTCGAAGCTCGTCCCGTACAAGCGAGTGGACGTCGCGGTGCGCGCGGCGACACGGCTCGGCGCTCCACTCCGCGTCGTCGGCGATGGCCCCGAGCGCTCGCGCCTCGCCGCGCTCGCGGGCCCCTCGGTCCGCTTCGACGGCTGGCTCGACGACGCAGCGCTCGCCGAAGCGTACCGCGACGCGCGCGCGCTTCTGTTCCCGGGCGTCGAGGACTTCGGAATCGTGCCGCTCGAGGCGCAGGCCTCGGGGATTCCCGTGATCGCGTTCGCGGCCGGCGGCGCTCTTGAGACGGTCGTCGATGGAGGGACGGGGATCCTGTTCGCGCCGCAGACGGAGGAGGCGCTCGTCGCGGCGATCCGCCGGCTCGACGCGCTCCCGTTCGATCCCGCCGCCGCGCGCCGCAACGCCGAGCGGTTCGCGCGACCGCGCTTTGCGGACGAGATCCGCGCGTACCTCGCGCCGCTGATCGGCGCGGACGCGATGGCGCCGGGGCTCGCCGGGGCGCCCGTCGCGTCGGGGGCGATTTCGTGAAATCCCGTCCCGCTCGCCTCGCCGCCGAGGCAACGCTCGTCGCGATCGACGCCGCGCTCGTGTGGGTTTCGCTCGCGGCCGCGTATTGGATTCGCTTCATCTCCGGTCGCCTCTCCGCGCCGAAGGGAACGCCGCCGTTCGAGGACTACTTGCCCGGCACGCTCGTCGCCTGCGCGCTCTTCTTCCTCGCGTTCCGCGCGCACGACCTGCATCGCCCGCGCCGCGCGCTCTCCGCGATCGACGAGGCGGCGACGGTCCTCCGCGCCGTCCTCGTCGGGAGTCTGCTGACGATGGCGGCCGCGTTCCTCTACCGCGGCGTGTCGTACTCGCGCTTCTACTTCGTCATCTTCTGGGGCGTTGCGAGCGTCCTGCTCCCGGCGGGCCGGCTCGTCTTCCGAATTGCGCAGCGCGCGCTCCACGAACGCGGCGTCGGCCTCGCGCGGATCGCGATCGTCGGGACGGGCGAGATGGGGAGCCTCGTCGCGCGGCGGATTGCCGCGCACCCGGCGCTCGGGTACGAAGTCGTCGGGTTCGTCGCCGCGGCGGAGGGGGACTCCGCGGACCCGGCGGGCCCCCCGCCCGCGCCGACGCTCGGCTTCCTCGCCGACATCGCCGCGATCGTCGAGCGCGAATCGCTCGATCGCATCCTCGTCGCGCTCCCTCTCTCGGAGCATCACCGAATGCTCGACGTCGTCGCCGCGTGCGATCGACTCCCCGTCGAGATCTTGTTCGTCCCCGACTTGCTCGAAATCATGACGCAGAAGGTTCGCGTCTCCGAGATCGACGGGATGCCGCTGTTGGCGATCCGGGCGTACCCGCTCGAGGCGTGGAATCGCGTCGTCAAGCGCGCGTTCGACATCGCGCTGTCGGCGACGCTCCTCGTCCTGTTCGCGCCGCTCTCGGCGGCGGCCGCCGTGCTGGCGCGCCTCGATTCGCCCGGGCCGTCGCTCTTCCGCCAGCGCCGCATCGGCCGCGACGGGCGCGAGTTTACGATCCTCAAGTTCCGCACGATGCCGGTGAACGCCGAGAGCGCGACGGGGCCGGTGATCAGCGACGCCGACGACCCGCGTGCGACGCGGCTCGGCCGCCTGCTCCGCCGCGCGTGCATCGACGAGCTGCCGCAGCTCTGGAACGTGCTCGTCGGCGAGATGAGCCTCGTCGGCCCGCGGCCCGAGCGGCCCGTCTTCGTCGACCAATTCGACCGCGAGGTCCCGCGTTACTTCGCGCGGCACCGCGTCAAGTCGGGTGTGACCGGGTGGGCGCAGGTGAACGGCTTGCGCGGCACGACCTCGATCGAGGAGCGGACGAAGTACGACGTCTTCTACGTCGAGAATTGGTCGCTCTTCTTCGATCTGAAGATTCTGTTCCTCACCGCGCGTCAGGTTCTGTTCGCGAACCGCCCGCGGTCGGAGGCGTAGGGAGGTGCGCGGCGTGGTGGACGAGCGCGACGCGGGCCGCGGCGGAAACGCCGACGAGCGCGGCGCGAAGCGAGGCGCTCTCGCCGGCGCCGGCGCGGTCATCGCTGCGGTCCTCGCGTCCGCGTGCTGCATCGGCCCGCTCGCGCTCGGAATCCTCGGCCTCGGCGGCGCCGCGTTCGCGAGCCAGTTCGAGCCGCTCCGGCCGTACTTCCTCGCGCTGACGGCGGCGCTTCTCGGGTTCGGATTCAATCTCGCGTACCGGCCGCGAAAGCGCGGGGGTGAAGCCGCGCCCGATTCCGGGGAGGAGTGCTGCGCCGTCCCGCCGGGCTCCGCGCCTCGCTCGCGCCGATCGTTCCGGGCGGCGCTCTGGGTCGCGACGCTACTCGCGGCCGGCGCCGCGGCGATCCCGTACGTCATGGAGAGCGGGCTGCGCGCGGACGCCGCGCGCGAACCGCGTGCCGCGGGCGCGGCTGCCGACTCGACCGGCGAGGTAGCCGGCTCAGCCGACGCGGGCGCCGAGATGTCGCGTTCGTTCGCCTGCGACATCGGCGCGATGGACGCCGCGCAGCGCGCGCGCCACGCGGAGCTCGGGCTCGCTCTCCGTTCGCGCGCGCTCGGCTTCGAGGAACTACCCGACGGCTTCGCGATTCGATTCCCGGCCGACCCGGAGGTTTGCATCGAAGCGACGGAATTCCTCACGCTCGAAAGACTCTGCTGCCCGTTCCTCGACCTCGGGATCGAGCTCGAGCGCGACGGAGGGCCGCTTCGAATTCGGATGACGGGGCCGGCCGGCGTCAAGCCGTTCCTCCGCGCGGAGCTGGGGCTCGACGAAGCTGCTGACGCTGCTGGCGCTGCGGGCGCGGCGGCCGAGCCGCCCCACGGGTCGGCGCCACCGGGGCTCGCACCGCACGCGCCACTCGACTCGCTCGACCTCGGCGCCTTCCGCGACGAGTTCAACCGCGCGAGCCCCGTCGTTCGCGTCGTCGCGCTCCTCTCGCCGACCTGAAGCGCATGCGTGCGCGGGTACCGCGTCGTGAGGGAAGTGCTCGGAGAGTTCGAGGGCGAGCCGGTGAAGGCGTTCGTGATCTGGCTACCGATGGTTCGCGGGGACAACGAGGCGGCGGCGCGCGCGCTGCTCGCGGCGACGGGCGACGCGCGCATCCGCGGATACTGGGACGGGAAGCGGCTCGCGGGCGGCGCGTTCGGGCGGACGCTCCGCCTCAAATTGCTCGGTCTCGTGCGCGCGACCGCGTGGGACGTGTACCTCGTGTACCCGCAGGACGTGCGATGGACCGCCGACGATCCGCCGGCGCCCGCGCACTGGGAGCACCAGCTCTCGGGGCTGGAGGGAGCGCCGCCCGATTGCGATCTCGATCCGGCGCGGCTCGCCGAGCAGGTCGGCGTCGCGCTCCGCGACGTTCGCTCGCCCGCGTTCTGGTGACCTGCCGAAGGTTTGCGCGCCGCCGCCCGGCGAGTCCGCGCTCGACGAGCCGGCCTCATGGGCCAGCGCGCAACAAGCCCGCGCGTCTGTTGACGCCGCTCGGACGGCGCGCGTAGGCTGGCGGCTTCATGCGTCCCCGTTCTCTTCCCGTCGCTCTGTCCGGCGGGGCGCTGCTGACCGTCGCGCTCCTCGCCGCCCAACCGACACCGGTGAATGCCACGATGCCCGCGCCCAAGCCGCCCGTCGCGAAAAAGGTCCCACACGAAGAGGTCGTGTTCGGCGATCGTCGCGTGGACGACTACTCCTGGTTGCGCGAGAAGGACTCGGCCGAAGTCGTCGCCTACCTCGATGCGGAGAACGCGTATGCGGATGCGGTCATGGCGCCGACGAAGGCGCTCGAAGATCGGTTGTACGGCGAGATGCTTGGGCGAATCAAAGAGACGGACCTGTCGGTGCCGTACCGCGACGGCGGTTGGTATTACTACTCGCGCACGGAGAAGGGGAAGCAGTACGCGATCCAATGTCGAATGAAGGGGAGCCTCGACGCACCCGAGGAAGTGATCCTCGACCTCAACGCGCTCGCGGAAGGGAAGGAGTTTCTCGGGCTGGGCGACAAGGTGCCGAGCGACGACGGCAACCTCCTCGCGTTCTCGACCGACACGACGGGGTTTCGCGAGTACATGCTTCAAGTGAAGGACCTCCGAACGGGAGTTCTCGGCCCGGAGCAGATCCCGAAGGTCAGCTCCGTCGCGTGGGCGGCCGACGGCAAGACGCTCTTCTACGTCGTCGATGACTCGGCGAAGCGCCCGTACCGGCTCTACCGCCACGTCCTCGACGGCGCCGCGCCCGACGATCTCGTCTACGAAGAGGCCGACGAGATGTTCGCGCTCGACATCTCGCGATCGCGGAGCAAGGCGTACTTGTTTCTGCACTCCGGCAGCCTCACGGCGAGCGAGGTGCGGTTCCTGCGCGCCGACGCGCCGAGCGTCGCGTTCCAAACGATCTCCGCGCGCGAGAAGGACCACGAGTACGACGTCGATCATCGCGGCGATCTCTTCTACATCCGGACGAACTCGGGGGGGCGGAACTTCCGACTCGTGACCGCGCCGGTCGCCGACCCGCGGCGGGCGAACTGGAAGGAAATGATCCCGCACCGCGGCGACGTCATGCTCGAAGCCATCGACTTGTTCGAGGGCCACTACGTCGCCTTCGAGCGCGAAGGCGGGCTTCCGCGGCTGCGAGTCATCGACTTCGCGACGGGCGCGTCCCAGCCGATCGAGTTTCCGGAGCCGGTCTACTCCGCGTCCCCGGAGACGAATCACGAGTTCGCGGCGACGACTTTTCGGTACAGCTACCAATCGTTCAAGACGCCCGCGTCGGTGTACGACTACGACGTGCGCGCGCAGACCTCGACGCTCCTCAAGCGAACCGAGGTGCTCGGCGGCTACGATCCGTCGCAATACGAATCGGAGCGGATGTTCGCGACGGCGGCCGACGGCGCGCGGATCCCGATCTCGATCGTCGCTCGGAAAGGGCTCGCGCGGCGCGACGGGACGAACCCGCTGATGCTTTTGGGCTACGGCGCATACGGAATCTCGAGCAGCGTGACGTTCTCGTCGAATCGCGTCAGCCTCCTCGACCGCGGCGTCGTGTTCGGGATCGCGCACATCCGCGGCGGCGGCGAGATGGGGAAGGCGTGGCACGACCAGGGCCGGATGATGTCGAAAACGAACACGTTCACCGACTTCATCGCTGCGGCGGAGCATCTCGTCGCGGCGAAGGTCACGTCGCCGGATCGGCTCGCGATCATCGGCCGGAGCGCGGGCGGTCTGTTGATGGGCGCGGTCGCGAACATGCGCCCCGACCTGTTCCGCGTCGTCGTCGCGGGGATGCCGTTCGTTGACGTCGTCAACACGATGCGCGACGCGTCGCTGCCGCTCACCGCCGGTGAGTTCGAGGAGTGGGGCAACCCGCGGGTCAAGGACGAGTACGACTACATGAAGGCCTACTGCCCGTATACGAACGTCGCGCCGCGGGCGTACCCGGCGATGCTGATCAAGACGTCCTTCAACGACAGCCAGGTGATGTACTGGGAGCCGGCGAAGTGGGTCGCGAAGCTGCGCGCGAACAAGACCGACGACGCGCCGCTCGTGTTCAAGGTCAACATGGCGGGCGGGCACGGCGGATCGTCGGGCCGGTACGACAAGCTGCACGACGACGCATCGGAATACGCGTTCCTCCTCACCGAGCTGGGGATCACGAAATAAGGCGGGTGGCCGTCGGGGGCTCCGTGGTATTCTCGCCCCGTTGCGCCGGAGCGATGACCCGCGTCCCGCACCGACCCGGCGTCCCCGAGCCGCGAATCGTTGCGGCCCCGACCCCGGAGGTGCGTCATGCGCAATTCGATCGTCGTCGGTCTCCTGCTTCTCGTCGCCTCTGCCGTCGCCATCCCCGCCTTCGCGCTGGAAGCCTTCATGATTCGCGAGTCGGACGGAACGGCGCCTCAGGGCGCGCCGGCCCCCTGTCCGCTGACGGCTAACCGCAACGGTAGCTGCTCGGGGACAAACGTCAACTACAAGTGGTACAACGCGTGCGCGAACTACATCTGGATTTTCAACGGGTGGGTTGCAGGTGAAGGCGTGGGCGTGAGGTTTGGCGGGCCCGGTTCGAACCAGCCCTGCGTCGCTCAGGGCAATCTCGTCAAGAGAGGGATCTACTACTTCCGCAACATCGTTGCGAACTACGGCCTGACTGTTGATTGCTACCTCGACGCGGACTGCAACAACGACGGCTGCCCTGAGGGGACCCTCGGCTACCAGCTGAACGTTGACCCGGGTCTCCGTTGGAACTGCATCAACTACGGCCGCTGTATTCCTTGCAACGGCGTCATCCTCCGTCAAGTCCACGACGGCGGCGTTGCGCCGACGTTCGCGACCGACGGTCCGTTCAAGGCCGGTTGCGATCCGTTCCACCCGCCGACGCACTCGTACTACTACGGCGTCAACGGCAGCACCTGCGTGCCGTGGGTCGGCGTTCCCGCGACGGATCCTGATGACTTCTTCACCTGGATCGTCGTCAACACCGATTTCTGTGGCCACGCAACTCAGAAGTCATCCTGGGGCGCGGTCAAGGGGCTCTTTCGGTAAGGACCGACTCCGGGGAGGCGCGACATGAAACGACACGCGATCGTTACGGCCCTCAGCGCGATCATCCTCGCCGCATCGATTGTCCCGGGCTTCGCGCTCGAGGCCGTCATGATTCGCGAGTCGGAGAACCCGAACGGTCCGGCCGGCGCGCCGGTTCCGTGCTCAATCATTACGAACCGCAACGGGACCTGCTCCGGGACCAGCCTGAACTACAAATGGTATAACGTGTGCAACAACTATATCTGGATCTTCAACGGGTGGGTCTCCGGCGAAGGAGTGGGCGTGCGGTTCGGCGGTCCCGGCTCGAACCAGCCCTGCGTTGCCCCGGGCAAACGCGTCAAGAGAGCGATCTACTATTTTCGCAACATCGTTCCTAGTTGGGGCCAGACTGTTGATCTCTTCCTCGACGCGGACTGCAACAACGATGGGTGCCCCGAGGGCAATCTCGGTTCCGCGCTAAACGTAGACCCGGGTCGTCGCTGGAACTGCGTCAATTACGGTGTTTGCATTCCATGTGGTGGCGTCATCCTCCGTCAGACCCACGACGGAGGCATTGCCCCGACGTTCGCGACCGACGGCCCGTTCAAATCCGGCTGCGATCCGCTTCACCAGCCGACGCATTCGTACTACTACGGCGTCAACGGCAGCAGCTGCGTGCCGTGGGTTCGCATGGCCGTGACAGCTCCCGATGATTTCCTCGCGTGGATTGTCATCGATAATGATGGTGGCTGTCCTACCGCTACCGAGAACTCATCCTGGGGCTCGGTCAAGGGCCTCTTTCAGTGACCGCTGTCGTTTCGGGAGAGACGAAGTGATACGGCGCGCGATCGTCATGGTCTTGAGCATGATCCTTCTCGCCACATCGACCGCCCCGGCCTTCGCGATCGAGTCGTTCATGATGTTCGAGGCGGCGAATCCGGATGGCCCCGCCGGCGCGCCCGCCCCATGTCGGCTCAACGCGAACCGCGACGGCAACTGCGCGAATTACAAGTGGTACAACGCGTGCGCCGGCTACATCTGGATCTTCAACGGATGGGTAGCGGGCGAGGGCGTGGGCGTGCGGTTCGGCGGACCCTCGCAGCCCTGCGTCAACAGCAGCACACGCGTCAAGCGCGGGATCTACTACTTCCGCAACATCGTCCCGAGCTACGGCCAAACGGTTGACCTGTTCCTCGATGCCGACTGCGACGGAGATGGCTGCCCCGAAGGCAATCTCGGTGCGGCGCTGAACGTCGACCCAGGACTCCGCTGGAACTGCATCGACTACGGCGCCTGCATCCCTTGCGACGGCGTCATCCTCCGCCAGCTCCACGACGGCGGCGTCGCGCCGACGTTCGCGACCGACGGACCGTTCAAGACCGGCTGCGACCCGGCGCACATGCCGACGCACTCCTATTACTACGGGATCGACGGCTCGACGTGCGTCCCGTGGGTCGGTGTCCCTGCGACGGATCCCGACGATTTCTTCATGTGGCTGATCGTAGACTCTCCGGGTTGCGTCGAGTCTTCCGTGAACAGCTCATGGGGCGCGGTGAAGGGGTTGTATGAATAGGGGGCGGCGCGGTCGCTGTCGTCCTCATCGTGCTCGGGCTCTCCGCGACGTCGGCGCGCCCGGCACTCGCGCTAAAGGCGGTGTCGATGCACGAGTCGGACGGCGCCGATCCACCCGCCGGCGCCCCCGCGTCCTGCCCGCTCTATCTCAACCGCAACGGGACCTGCGCGAACTATAAGTGGTTCAACTTGTGCAGCGGCTATATCTGGACCTACAGCGGATGGGAGGCCGGCGAGGGGATCGGCGTGGCGTTCGGCGGTCCGTCGCAGCCGTGCGTCACGCCCGAGTGGGGATGCCGAGTCAAGCGCGGCATCTTTTACTTCAGGAACATCATTCCGCAATACGGGCAGACGGTCGATCTGTACTTGGATGCAGACTGCAACAATGACGGTTGTCGTGAAGGAAACCTTGCCGCCTCCCTCAATGTCGATCCCGGACTTCGATGGAATTGCATCGACTTTGGAGCTTGCGTGCCTTGCAAGGGTCTGATTCTCCGCCAAGTTCACGATGGCGGCGTGGCTCCGAGCTTCGTGACCGATGGGCCCCACGAGGCCGTGTGCGATCCGATCCACCCGCCGACGCACTCGTACTACTACGGGATCAACGGATCGACCTGCGTCCCGTGGGTCGGCCAGCCGGGCACCCCACCCGACGATTTCCTCACTTGGCTCATCGTGAATCAGTGGGAGTGTTTCGGCCCCACGAATCAGACATCGTGGGGGGCGATCAAGGGGAAGTTTCAGTAGCCGCTCGAGCGCGGAGGAGAGGGATGGACCAACGACAGCGTGTACGCGGTCCTCTTCTGGCGGCAGCGTTCGTCGCGTGGGCGCTGCCGGGCCTTGCGATCGAACCGGTCTTGATGCGGGAGAGGGACGGCTTGGGCGCGCCAGCCGGCGCGCCTCCGCCGTGTCCGCTCGCGCCGAACCGAGACGGCACGTGCGCGAACTATCGCTGGTACAACGCGTGCGCGAGCTACATCTGGATCTTCCACATCGGTGTCGCAGGAGAAGGGGTCGGCGTAACGTTTGGCGGTCCGTCTCAAACCTGTGTGGCTCCGGGCAATCGAGTCAGGCGTGGGATCTACTACTTCCGAAACGTCGTGCCGAACTACGGCCAGACGGTTGACCTTTTCCTTGACGCAGACTGCAATAACGACGGCTGCCCCGAGGCGAATCTCGGCTCCTCCCTTGTCTTTGATCCCGGGCTTCGATGGAATTGCGTCAACTACGGTGTTTGCATTCCGTGCAACGGCGTCATCCTCCGCCAGCGTCACAGCGGCGGCGTCTCCCCGACGTTTGCAACTGACGGCCCGTACAAGGCTGCTTGCGATCCGTTCCATCCGCCGACTCACTCGTATTATTACGGGGTCGATGGCAACGCCTGCGTGCCTTGGGTCGGAGTTCCCGCCACTGACCCCGACGACTTCATCATGTGGCTCATCGTCGACAGCGACGCGTCGTGCGTGAACGCGACCCAGCGGACCTCTTGGGGTGCGATCAAGGGGTTCTACCGGTAGCCGCAGACGCCCCGCCCCGTAACTTCGCCTCCGCCCCCCCCTGCACCCCCCGCCCCCCCTAGCCGATAAGTGATAGAATCGCCCGGTGACG
>Ga0247727_10002703_pt1 | contig 40173 bp, 62 predicted proteins | sample WisWelCaveWW1625_FD_202498 | JGI IMG/M metagenome (GOLD analysis project Ga0247727, IMG submission 202498) | Biofilm microbial communities from Wishing Well Cave, Virginia, United States - WW16-25 | ecosystem: Environmental > Aquatic > Deep subsurface > Groundwater > Cave microbial mat | place... | reverse complement strand
CCCGAGGCCAAGGTCTGCCGCTTCTGCGGCCGCGATCTTCCCGCCGCCGCACGCATGAAAGTGGCGGGAGCTGACGCCGATTCGCTAGGGCCAAGACCCGGAGGATGAGGCCATGCGTTTCTGCTACGCCGTCACGTTTCTCGCCGCCTGCCTGGCCGCCGCCGTCTTATTCTTTGGCTTGATCGGAGCCAAGGGCGCGCCCCAGGAAGCCGCCATCGGCGCCATCGCCCTGGCGATCGCCGTCATCCCCTACGTCTTTTCCCGCTGCGTTGAAAAACTAGGTCCCTCGCCCGCCGAGGAAATCGCGAAGCTCGCCAAGCTATTGGTGCCGCCGCCGCCGCCGGCCGATTACGGGCGCGAGCAGCGCCCCTGCCCGGCCTGCGGCGTCACCCTGCCCCTCGCCGCCGACCGCTGCCGGTCTTGCGGCGCCGCGCTCGCCGACAGCCCCGACTGGCGCCGCCTGCGCGCCCAGTCGCCGGCGCGGCCCTGATGGCGCCGGCCGCCTGACGGCATGTCATCCTACGCCATCCGCGTCCATTTTCATCTTCTGGCCGCGGCGCGCGAAAAACTCGGCCGTCAGCTGCTTCAGCTTCCGCCACCGCCGGCCAACGCCTGTCTGGGCGCGCCGCCACCGGCGCTCGGCGATTTCGTGCTGCTCCCTGGCTTCGAATCCCTTTAGCTCCAGGTAGTGGCGCGCGAATTCCGATTTGGGGTTGGCGGCCTGGACATCGATTGTTATCTGGACGCCGTGGCGCATGCCCCGCCTCCCGCGCGCTTGACACTCGTCGAATAGCCCCGCCGCCGCTCCTTTGGGCGCAACGCTTTCCTCGGCGTGTCGATGGTATAGCGTCGCGCGCCGCGCGGCGATACATTGCGTATTGACATCGCCGATACATTATGTATCGTCCATCCGCGATCCACCCGCCGGAGGTTCCGATGACCGCGACGAGCAAGCCGAAAATCGCCACCGACGCCGATCCCATCACCCTGAGCTTGAGCGCCTGGCGCCCGCGCGCGAACGGCGAGCGCGACATCATCGCCCACGCCGAGATGACCGTGCCCTCGCACCTGCTCAAGCGCTCCATGCTCAAGGCCTATGTGGGCGGCATGGTGACGCCGCTCGACGCGCAGCTGCATCCGCGGAACTACAGCTTTGGGGCCAGATCGTGACCGCCGCCCGCTTGTCCCCCATCGCCCCGCCGCCGCCGGATCCGCTGGCCTCGCACCGCGCCCGCCACGCCGACGGCCGCGACGTGCTGGTGCTGGCCCGCCTCGGCCGCGTTGTTCTCATCGCCGACGGCCGCCGCTGCTTTTGGGAGGCAAGCTGGCGCGTCGCCCTCAGCCCCTGGGAGGAGGACCGCCGTGGCGCCGACAACCGGCGCCGGTGCGTGGACACGCCGCTCTCGCTCGCCGTGGATCCCACATGATGCCCGGGTCGAAGAGCCCGGGGTCCAGCCCCCGTCCCCAACTCCACGACCGCGTCGCGGTGTCGCTGGCGCTGGCCGCCGGCGGGACGCGGCTCGGCACCGTCGTCGGCCGCTCCGGCAACCCTGGTCTCCCCTTCTCGTACGTCGAGGTCCGCCTCGACGGCGCCGAGGAGACGCTCAAATTGCTCGACCGCCACCTGCGCGTCATCGCCCCGGCGCCGGGCCGCCCGCGCCTGGCGGCGGTGGACGGCGTGGCGGTGGACGGCGCGGCGGTGGACGGCGTGGCGCCATGACCCCGGACCTGCGCTACCCGCCCGCCTTCGAGCGCCTGTGGCTGAACCACCCCAAGGCCGGCGCCGGCTACCGCAACTTCCTCGTGCTGCGCCGCGGCTACAAGGCGGTGCTGCTGCTCTACCCCCCGACCTTGCGCGCCTTCGCCGTCGGCGTCGACGACTACGCCCGCGCCCGCCCGCTGCCCGTGCCGGCGCCGCCCTCGCGCCTCGCCCGCCGGCTGCGCGCCACCCGTGCCCAGTTCCGCCGCCTCGGCTTGGGCTTCTCCGCCGCCGCCGTGAGCGCGGCGCTGGCCGCGCTCGACCGTAACGGCGAGGGCGCCGTTGGCGCCCCCGCGGCGCTGACCGCGCTCGACCGTAACGGCGAGGGCGCCGTTGGCGCCCCCGCGGCGCTGGCCGCGCTCGACGGCGGTCCAGGGGATCCCGCCCCATGACCGCCGCCCAGGCGACCATCGCGTCCGGCGCAGAAGGCGAACGCCGTTCGCCGGCGCCCGCCATCCTGTCCGGCGAAGAAGGCGAACGCCGTTCGCCGGCGCCCGCCCAGCCGGCGCCGCGGCTGGTCCCCCTCGGCCGCCTGCATCCCTCGCCGCTCAATCCGCGCCGGGCCTTCGACCCGGCCGCCTTGGCCGAGCTCGCCGACTCGATCTGCGCCCAGGGCGTGCTGCAGAACCTGATCGTCCGCCCGCGCCCGGGCGGCGGCGACGAATTCGAGATCGCCGCCGGCGAGCGCCGCTGGCGGGCGGCGCGGCTGGCGGTGGCCGACGGCCGCCTGCCGGCCGATTTTGCCCTCCCCGTCGCCGTGCGCGCGCTCGACGACGATTCCGTCGTCGCCACCGGCTTGGCCGAGAACGCCGCCCGCCACGACCTGAGGCCGCTCGAGGAGGCCCGCGCCTACCGCCGCCTGCGCGCCGCCGGCGCCGCGACCGAACACATCGCCCGCCTGGCCGGGCGCTCGCAACGCCACGTGCAGCTGCGCCTCGACCTGCTCCAGCGCCTGGCGCCGGAGGGGCTGGCGGCGCTGGAGGCCGGCGCCATCACGCCCGAGCAGGCGCGCGAGCTCTGCCGGGCGCCGGGCGCGCGGCAGAAGGACCTGCTGCCGCTGCTCTTCCCCAAGGACCCGGAGGACGAGGACGGCGGCGCCGTCATCCAGAACGCCGCCCAGCTGCGCGCCGCCGTGCGCGAGAAAATGCTGCCGCTGGCCAACGCCCTCTTTCCGCCTACGGCCTATGCCGGCGCGTCGGTCGAGGACGACCAGGGCCGCCCCTGCGCCGACGACGTCGTCCTCTTCCGCCGCCTGCAGCACCGGGCGGTGGCCGCCCGGCGCCGGGAGCTGGCGGCCCAGTGGCCGTGGGTGGACGTCAAGCTCGGCCGCGACGAGTGGGAGCTGGCCGAGGGCCGCGATCCGCCCTGGCCCTATGCGCGCCAGCCCAAGGCCGCCAATATGGCCGGGCGCGGCCAAGGCCGCACGGGCGCCAGCGGCACCCCCGTCAATATGGCCGGGCGCGGCCAAAGCCGCGCCGGCGTCGGGGCGCTGATCCTCGTCGCCCGCGACAGCTTGCGGGTCGCCGTGCACGCGGGCGTCATCGACCGCGAGCGCCAGCGCCGCGCGGCGGAAAAAACCCCCGCCCGCGCCGCCGCGCCGGCGGGCAAGGTCCGCGAGAGGTTCGACCCCTTCGCCCTCGAGCGCGCGGTGCGCGCGGTCCACTTGGCCGCCATCCGGTCCCATGTCGCCGCCGGCGGCGGCGGCGCCGCCGCCCGCCTCGCCGCCGCCGTCGCCAGCCTGTTGAATGGTTACGCCGGGGACGAGATCGCCGGCCTCGGCGCCGCCATCGGCGCCGCCGTGCATCCGGCGGCGCTGGACAAGACCTTCCTCGCCCTTTGCGGCCCCGGCGAGCGCGCCGCCATGGCCAAGGAGCTCGGCGTCGAGCTCAAGGGCGCCGGCGCCGGCGGCGCCGACGCCCTCCTCGCCGCCGCCCGCCGGCGGAAGGATTACGTCCCCGCCATGCTCGCCTTCAAGCGCTCGTCGTCGCTTCCCGATCCGTCGGACAGCGGGCCAAGCCCGGCGGTTGGCCGGATCGGGAAGCGCAAAAACCACGCCGGGCCGGCGGGCCGGGAAGCGCAAGGCGACCGGCCCGGCAAGCGCGAAGACCACGCCGGGAAGCGCGGCCGCCCGGCCAAGAAGCAAGGCAAAACCCGCGCGCCCGCCGCTCCCGGCGCGGGCGAATGACGGCACCGCTCATCGGCTTCGCCGAGCTCCGGCGGCTGGCGCCGCTGGGCGAGCGCGCGCTGCGCCGCGTCGTCGCCGGCCTCGGCTTCTCCCGCGCCCCCGGGCGCGGTAAGCTCCTCTTCACCCCGGCGCAGGTGCGCGCCGTCCTGGAGGCCGTCCAATGCGCCTCATCGCCCCCGGCCGCCGCAAGGGCAACCGCTATTGGCTTTACCGCGGCTGGCACGCCGGCCGCCTCTACGAGATCTCGACGCGCGCGCGCGACCAGGCGGGTGCTGAGCGGGTTGCTGCCGCCTTCCTCGCCCGCCTCGGCCAACGTCATCCGTCTGCGCCGCTGAGCTTCGCCGAGGCGGCGGCGCTCTATCTCGACTGGCGCCGCCCGGCGGCGGCCGAGGTCAAGCGCCTCGCCCGCCTGGTCGAGGAGCTGGGCCCGCGCCCGGTGGCCGGCCTGCGCCAGGCCGACCTCGTCGCCGCCGCCAACGCCTTGGCCGGCCACGTCCGCCCGGCGACGCGGAACCGCGAGGTGCTGCGCCCGGCCGCGGCGGTCCTGCACTACGCCGCCGACAACGGCCATTGCCCCTGGCTCAGGGTGCGCCTCTTCCGCGAGCCCGCCCCCGCCACCCAGGCGCTGTCGCGCCCCCAGGCGGCGGCCCTCATCGCCGCCGCCGGCGGCAAGCGCCGGCTGCTGCTGGCCTGGCTCTTCGGCCAGGGCACGCGGCTCGGCGACACGCTGCGCCTCGAGGCCGGGCAGATCGACCTCGCGCGGCGCACCGCGCGGCTCTACATCGGCAAGTCCGGGCGCTGGACCGAGGCGCCGCTGCACGACGACGTGGCGGCGCTGCTGGCCGCCGATCCCGACCTGCGGCGCGGCGCCGGCCGCCTCTTCCCCTGGCGCGCGCGCTCCGGCGTCTACCGCTGGCTGCGCCCGCTGGCGGCCCGGCTCGGCCTCCGCTTCACCCCGCACATGGCGCGCCATTCCATCGGCGCCTGGCTCGCCGCCGAGGGCGTCGGCCTGCGCGCGATCATGGACAAGCTCGGCCACCGCGACCCCAAGAGCTCGATCCGCTACCAGTCCACCGACCTTCCGGCCCAGCGCGCCGCCAACCGCAAGCTCGGCCGCCTGGCCGGCGGCGGCTGACCACGCCCGCCATGGGGAAGCGCATGGGGAATACCGGCCCAAGTCCTTGTTCCGCCGTCCGCCGGGCCGTCCTTGGTAAGGGGGAGGCCGTCAGTTCAATCCTGACCGGCAGCACCGCTTATGCCGATGATCCGCTTACGATTCCGCGCCCGGCGCTGGCCGCGCCCGACCGGCATCCTGATGCCGCGAAACGCCGTTCCATGACGCCCGTCATGGGGAAAACATGGGGAATCCGTGCCGCCTTTGTTCTCGCCCTGTTGGCGCCGACGGCGGCGGCGGCCGAGACCATCGCCGGGCCGATCGCCGCCGAGGTGCTGGCGGCGGTGGACGGCGACACGCTCGGCGTGCGCGCCCGCATCTGGCCGGGGATCGCGGCGGCGGCGGCGGTGCGGCTGCGGGGCCTGGACGCGCCGGAACTCAAGGGGAAATGCCCGGCCGAGCGCCAGGCGGCGGCGCGCGCGCAGGCGCGGCTCAAGGAGCTGGCGGGGCGGGCGGTGACGCTGACCGAGATCGCGCCCGACAAGTTCGGCGGCCGCGTGCTGGCGCGGGTGCGCGGCGCCGACGGACGCGAGCTCGCCCAGGTGCTCATCGCCGAGGGCCTGGCCCGGCCCTATGCCGGCGGGAAAAGGGGGGGCTGGTGCTGAACGGCCGCCGGCCGGGCGGCGCCGCGATCGCGGACGACTAGTAGCCGAACAACGCCTGCTTCAAGCCGGCGAGGTCGCGGCGGTCGAGGTGAAGGAATCCCCGCGGGACGCCAACGCTCCAGCCCATCCGCCAGGCGAGGAAAGCCAGCAAGCCGGCGGCGTGCGTATCGGCGACGGCGATGTCGATGGCGGCGCAGCCGTCCAACCCGTGCGGCGGCTGGTCATAGACGTGCAGCGAGCGTAGATGCCCGCCAACCCCACCCATGCTTATTGGCGCGTCGTTGTGGGCCTTGGACCGACAACAGGACAGCACCTTCATTGGCCGGTCCCACGCCACCCGCAGCTCGATCAGCAGGCCGCCGAAACCGCCGGCCAGTTTTCCCTCGCCGGTCGCGCGGCAGGCCAGTTCATGGCGCGCGAACAACCTAGCGCCGCCGTGCCAGAGCTCCAGGGGCGACGTTGTCATGTTGACCACGGAGCCGTCCGCCATTGGCCGCCGGGACATCAGGCGGGCGCCAGGTCGAACAGGTAGCCCGATCCGGCCCAGGCGCTGCTGCGGCTGACGATCACGAAGGGGGTTCCGGCCAGCAGCCGCCGCAACTTGCAAATATGCACGCGGAGGGTGTTGCCGGCCGGGGGGTTCTCGCGGCCGGCATAGAGCGCGTCGTAAATGCGCTCGGTGGGCATCACCTGGCCGGGGAAGCGGCGGAAGAAGGAAAGCAGGGTCCAGGGCGTTGCCGGCACGGCGCGAAATTCGCCGCCGACGACGATGCCGTGCCGGGCATCGTCAAACCAGCCGGCCGTTATCGGCCAGCCGCATGCCGGGCACAGGCGAACCGGCATCTACCACGTTGCCCGCCCGCCGGCGCGCACGGCCGCCCACATGAGCCAGCGGCGCCACCACGGTTCATCCAGCGCGATCATGGCCTCGTAAAACACGGCGTCGGCCTGGGCGCGGGTGCCGATACGGTTGCGGTAAAGATAGTCATGCACCACGGCGGCGGCGTGGGCGGTATCGCCGGCCAGCAAGTGGGCCAGCGGCAATCGCGGCACGCTGGCGAAGTCGGTTTCAAAGCCCTTCGGCACCGCGACGACGTGGCCCGCGATCCCGGAGCGGAAGCGCAGCCCGTCGGTCAGCACCCAATGATCGCCGGCCCGCTCGGCGCGGAGCGGCGTCAGGAACTGGCCGGTGGTCATTGGCCCCGCCGGGGCGGCGTAAAAAGCATCTGCTCGATGCGGTCGAGCCGGCGGCGGAAATCGCCGGCACGCTCGTCGTCGTTAGCGACCCGCCGGTCGCGGTTGGCGACCGCCGCGCGGTATTCGGCGCTCAGGGCGTCGTGGTTTTTATCGCCCTCGGCGACGTGCCTGGCGAGCTTCTCGACCACCGCCACCAGGGCGGCCTGATCGCGCTGCAGGGCGCGGAACTCGCCCAGCATCAGCCCGCCGGCGGCGGCGACGCTCAACATCGCCGCCAGCGACGGCGCGACGACCTCGGCGCGCAGCAACTGGCCGGGCGATACCGCCGTCAGCAGCCCGGCGATCTGCTCCCAAAAGTGGCCGTTGTTCATGTGCCCGCCCCCGTGAAGACGCAGCGCAAGCGCCCGCCGCGCACGCAGCGCCACATTTTCTCGTCCCGGCTGGCATAGGCGCCAGGCTGGCTATCGTGGAGCGTGGTGCCGGTGGGCACGTGCAGCCAGGCGTCCGGGAGCCGCCGGATTTCACCCGGCGCCACGACGGCGCAATCATCGGCGCCACAGCAAAGAAGGTTGTCGGAGCCGCGGTAATTCCCCAGCCGGATCCAGTCGGCGGTTTCGTGGGCGCCGAGCGGCGCGGCGGCGAACAGGGCGGCGGCCATCGCCGCCGCGATGATGGGCTTCACGCCGGCCGTCCGCAGCGCTCCTCGGTCCAGGCGTCGCCGAAGGCGCCGATGCAGACCGACCCGTCCGGCTGGGCGAGGATCACCGTCCAGTTGCCCGCCGGGCCGGCCAATACTTCGAGCAGCAGCCCGTTCGGCATCGTTCCGCGCGCGGTGCGCAGTTCCCCATGTTGCGCCGCCAGGGCCGCCAGCATGCCCGCCCGCGGGCCGCACTGGAAATGACCCGCCGGGGCCGCCCAGGCGTAGATGCTGGCCATGACGGCCACCAGGGCCAGGAACAGGTAGAAGAACATCCTCAGCGCGTCGGCCAGCATCACAGCCCCCAGAGGGCGCGCAACAACGCCGCCCACGCGGCGCCAAGCCGCGCGAAATACTCGCGTTGCGCCCTGCCCGCCAGCGCCTCGGCCTGCAATTCCGCCCACGCCGCCAGCCGCTCGTCGCCCGGCTCGTCACGGGCTTGCCGGATGGGCGCGTTCATCGCCTCGCTGGCGTCGGGTTTCGGGAAGGGCAGCAGATCGGCGCTCATGGCGGCGCGGCCGGCGCCCGGACCGCCCACCTGATTTTCGCCAGCGCCGCCGCCGATCCGGCGCCGGCGCTGTTCAGCACCTTGACCGCGATCAGCTCGGCCTCCGGCGCCACGCCCACCACGCCCTCGTCATTGTCGATGGCGGCGATGGTCCCGGCGACGTGCGTGCCGTGATAGTGATCGTCCTGCCCGCCGGCGGCGCAGGGACCGGAGGCCGGACAGGCGACGCTGTCGGCCCGGTTGACGTTGGCCGCTAGGTCGGCGTGGTTGAGGTCGATGCCGGTATCGACCACGGCGACGCGCACGCCCTTGCCGGTATTCGGCGAAGGACTGGCGCGCACGCGGCGGATTCCGTTCGGCGTATCTTCCGCGAAGATGCCGATCGCCCGGTCGGGGCTGACGGACTTGACGTTGGGATCGTTGCGCAGCGCCTCGAGCACGCTCGGGCCAGTGCCGGGGCGCACCTCGATGACCACGCCGTTGAGCGCGTTGCGGTAGGTTTGCACGACGGTGACGCCGGCCATGGCGCCCACGGCCTGCGCCGCCACGCTGGCGCTGGCGCCATCGTGGAACAGCACCAGGTAGCGGCCGGGAATTACCTCGCCCGGCACCTGCGCCGGGGCGGGCGCGGCGCCCAGCCACACCATGATCAGCACGACGGCTACGGCCTTCAGCGCGCTCAACGTCATCATCGTCAATCTCCTGATTTTTTTCGCAGTCACGGCAGGGCCTGATAGATGGCCGCGAAGTCGGCCTTGACGTTGGCGACCGTCTTGGTGCCACCCGCGCCGTCGCCAGTGTAGGTTCCGGTCTTCAGGTCGTTGGCATATTGGCGGATGAGCAGCCCGAACGCCTTGAGGACTTTCTGCAAATTGTCGAGATCGGACAAATCGATGGGCGGCGGCGGTGCTGGTGGAGCGGTAAAGATTATTCCATCATATAACCACCCCGCCGCGATGCCTTGCCCATTCGCCCCGACGTCAACCCAAACCAGCGCGGGATTAACGGGGAATTGTGCCGCTTCGACTTGAATGACTTTGCCTTGAAATGTCAGCGCGAACATCAGTAGAACTCCACAACAATGATGACGCCATCTGCACCCGCCCCACCGGCTGAAGCTCCATTCGCCCCGGCCCCACCACCGCCGTAAACGCCGCCTGCTGCCGCTGCGGTCGTGCCGCCGCCGCCAAGAGCACTGGAACCGCCGGGAGCCGTATCCGTGGTTGCGCCCGCGGTATCCCCGCCCTGCCCCTTCACGTTGAGGTTCCCGCCTGATCCCAAGCCGCCTGCGCCGCCTGCGCCGCCTGCGGTTCCGGTGCCGCCAGTGCCGCCCGTGGCTGATAAAAGCGCGCCAAAGGATGAAGTTCCGCCCGAAACGCCACTTCCATTTGTTCCCCCACCTGCCCCCCCTGCGCCGCGAGTGACAGTTTCCGTTGCTCCAATGGATGCCGCAGCCAATAGTTCTTCAGCATAGCCACCGCCGCCTCCACCACCCCCAAAAATGCTGCCGGCGCCGCTACCCGCGCCGCCACCCCCACCGCCACCAACAAGCCGGACCCAAGCCGCTTTCAAGCCGGCAGGTTTTGTATAGGTGCCGCTGGATGTAAAAACCTGGACTGTTGGGGCCACGCCGGTATCAATTAAGGCCACCCCGCTGGCTCGGTGATAGGCGACGCAGCGCACCACGTCCGCCCCTTCACTTACAAAGCAAGCGGTATCATTCGCCACGGTCACGATATTAGAGCTGCTTGGCAGGATCAGGTTGGCACCATGCGTCAGTGTCAGCGCCCCGGCGAACTTGACCCAGGCTTTGCGCCCTGCTTTGTCAGTAGCAAAGTCAATGTCAGTAATGGTGGTCGTGCCGGTGATATTGAAATAGCCACCTTCGCCCAGCGAAATCGTTCCTGCGCTGGCAACGTCGGTACCTTGCTCCCACAGCGCGGCGACGGCGTCGGCGGTCGCGGCTCGCGTCGTATCCGTGCCGGTCAGCAATTCACCGGTAGTCAGCAGTTCGGCGATGCCGGCCACCGTGTCGCTGGCGGCGCGCAGGGCGTCGTCGACGGGCCCGATCTCGACCCAGGCGGTGTTAGCGGCGTTGCGCCGCATCAGCTTCGCGGCCGCGGTGTCATACCACCACATGCCGGCAAAGGTGGTGGAGGGCGTGCTCGCCTTCGAGTTGTTGCTGACGATAGCAGCGAGCGCGGCGTTCAGGTCGGCGCGCACCACCGCGCCGGAGGCGTTGGCGATGGCGTAATCATGCTCGGCCATGTCAGGTCTCCGTCCCGTCCACGCTGTTGTCGAACCAGCCGCGCCAGGCGAGCACGGTCGGGTGCCCGGGGCCATGTTCAAGCAAGGCCGCGAAGGCCTCCTCGAGAGTCGGCGCCGCCGGCGCCGCGCACTGGCGCTGGCGCGGCAAGGGCTCGAAGCGGCGCGTCCCGGCGTCCCAGCGGTAGGCGCCGGGGCGGAGATCGCAATCGACCGGCACCGGCACGTCGCCGGGCGCCAGCGCCGGCACCTGCTCGACGCCCCAGAAGACCCCGGCGTGGTCGAGCCGGGCGCGGAATGTCGGTTCGTCGTCGTCGGTCATGTCACATCACCTGGTCGATAGCCACGGCAAGCTGGTCGATGCGGATGTTGTAGGCGGGGTCGACGCGGGCGAGGCGCGCGCGGAATTGAAAGGCGCGGTGGCGGAGCTCGACCGAGTCAGCGCGCATCCATGGTCCCCAAGTTGGGCTGCCGCCCGGATCATCGTCGGTGGCGCGCGCCTCGACATAGGCGTCGGCGCCAGCCGCCGCGGTGCCGTCGAAATCGTCCCAGTCGTCGATCATGCCGGCGCGGCTATCGACCTGGTCGAGCGTGTTCTCTACCACCGCCGAGATTTTCGCCGTCAGCCGCCGGCGGACCACGGTGCCAGCGTCGTGTCCACCGGCGAAGGCGTATGTACCGCTAGCGGCGATGCCGCCCTCGAAATCGACGTTGGCGATGGCGTCGAAATCAGCCCACGCATCGACCAGCGTCACGCCGCCGAGCTGCAACACGCCAGCGTCGGCGAAGGTGTTGTCATGGCTACCGGCGAAGCTTGGATGCTCGTTGATCGTGGCGGTGTTGGCGAAGGCAAGCACGGTGGCCTGGGCGGTGGTGACGCTGGCCGCCGACACGCTTTCGCTGGCGCCCGAATCCTCGGCCTTGACCAGATAGGTGCCTTCGCGTAGCGGCAGCACCGCCTGCGAGGCGGCGCCAGCCACTGCCTCGCCGACCGAGGTCGAGGTCACCCAGGTGGCACCGGCCAGCGCCGGGGAATGACGGATCAGCCAGCGGCCGCCGATAGCGACATCGAGGTCCAGCGTCGGCGTCCAGCGCAGGATCGCCAGGCCGCCGATGCTGGCAATGGTCAGGTTTTGCGGCGCCGCCGGCGGCGCCGCCAGGCCGGAGATGCTCGCCGCCACCAAGCTGTAAAGCGAGGAGACGCCGAGGGAATTGACCGCCTTGACGCGGAATTCGTAGGCGCCGGGCGGCAGGTCAAAAATCTCGAGCTGAGTAGCAAGGGTTTGCCCGGCGACGTGGAACACGCCTGGCTGGATCGCGGGTTGCAGCGTCCAGCGGCCACCCGGCCCCGGCGTCACCAACTTATATTCGGCCTGATACTCGCGGACAAAGGCGTCCGCCGGGGCCTGCCAGGTGAGGTTGACCCGCGCCTTGACTCCGTCGCCGGGGCGGCTAACGAAGAGGTTCTCAGCCACCAGCAACCCGCTTGGTGGCGCGACTGTGAACGGGTTGGGGAGATTTGTATCCGGCGCCGGGTCGCGCAGCGTCGCCTCGCCCGCCGCCCAGGTGTAAACCGCGCCCGCGTATTCCTGCAGGCGAAGATCGACGCCGCCATCCTCGGCCAACTGCCAGCTGGTGACGCGGAACTCCTTGTTGCTCCAGCCGAGCGCGGGGATGGTCAGCCGCACCACGTCCCACACGGCGACCTTCAGCGCCGTCAGCTTGGCCGGAAACTCGACCGTGATCCCCTGGCGCGCCGTTTCCAGCGCGATCTTCGCTAGCCGTTGCGCCCGCGTCTGATCCTGGCAGAACGAGAAGTGCATCTCGCGTTCGATGCGCTCGCCGCCGTCCTGGGTTTCGTAGGCCGCGTTGAGCACGGGCGGGTAGTCGGTGGGCTGCCACGCCGCCCACGGCTCGACATAGGTGCCCTTGATCGCGTTGGCCAGGTCGCGGCGCGGGGCCTTCGGCCGGACTTGGATCGGGCCGCGCAAGTCCGACACCCCGAGATCGGTCGAGAACGCCGTCGCCGCGCCGGCGTAGAGGCGGTATTTTCCCTGCTGCCAGATCAGCGCCCCGGCGCATGTCGCCACCAGGTGATCGGCGATATCCAACGGCTTCATGTCGCGGTCGAAGGCGCCGTCGCAGGTATAGCGCGCCTGCGCCGTTCGCGTGGCCGTATGCGTGCCGCTGCCCGCCGTCGTTATATCGATGGCCGTCCCGGCCTGGGCGTTGGCGTAGGTCGTGGCGAGCTTGAACGTGCCGGGATTAACGCCCGGCGCGATCACGGGGATCAGATAGTAATCGGTCGCCACCACCAACCCCGCCGGCAGCGTGCCGGTGGTGCTGACCCGCATGGTGTCGCCGCGCTGCCAGCGCGAGTTCAACGTGGTCCGGGTGAGGGTGTCGCTGGCGGCATCGGCGGTGAAGGCGTCAGCCGTGGCGGTGATCGCCACGGCCTCGTCGCAGGCGTTCGCCGCCGCGATGAACGACGTGTCGTCGATTTCCGCCGCGGTCGCCCGCAGGCCGAACGATGCCGTCAGGTAATCGCGGATGATCAGCGCCGGGTTATTGCTCCATCGCGTCCCGGCGTCGCGCGGATCATAAACCTTCCGCCCCCGGATCAGCGCCTTGATATTCGGGATGCCCGTCGGCCAGACATCGGCGTTCCAGGTCAGGCGGACGTAGACGTAGGCGATCCCGCGCAGGCGATGATCGGTTGTCCAGCCCGCGACTTCGGCGACGAGATCGCTGTCCGCCACCTGCGTGTCGGTGCCCAGCGCGGCCTTCACCCGCTGATTGCCGGCGAAGCGCGCGTTGGTCGAAATCAGGTCGTTGAAATAGACGTCGCTGATGAGATCGACCTCGTGCCCGGCGACCGGAATCACGAGATGGAGAAATTCCTTGCTCGCTCCCGTGGCGGCGGCACCGACCAGCGGCCCGCTGGCGATGGTTTCGCCATAGATGATCCGCCGGGGAGCGATCGAGGAACGGATGACGTGGGTGCGGTCGCGCGCCTGGGCGGTGAAGTCCGCCGACTTCGGCTTGGGCGCCAGGGCGGCGGACAGTCCGCCGAGAACCAGCGACGTGGCGAAGGGCGTCAGGAACGTCGATAGCGTGATCGCGGCGCCGCCTATCGCCGCGACGCCGGTGGCCACCCCGCCGGCGGCGAGGGCGCCAACAAGGACCGCCGGAGGCATCTAGACGCGCCACGCCCGGCGGGCATGACCGTGCGGAATGAACACCAACCCTCCGGGCCCCGCCGCCACGAAAACCGCGCCCATGCATATGGCCAGGGTCTCCCGCCCCCGCAGGTCCAACAATCCCACGTCCCCCCGCTGGGCGAAGGCCGAGGGCACTTCCGGCCAGCCATGACTATTGGCTAGTCTGGCGCATACCGCCCCTAGGGCGGCCCGTGGTGCGGCTTTAGCGCCTAGGCCAAGGAAATCCCCAAGGGCGGCATAGGCGGTCCTGCGGTCACGGTAGCGCCCCCGGAACCAAGCCGCCGGGTCGATCCCGGTCATGGCCAGGACGGCGTCGCAAGCGAACAGCGCGCAGTCATGTTCGCCCCAGGCGAACGCCGTTCGCCGGCGGGATTCGATGAACGCCAGCAGCCGTTCCGGCCAGTCCTCGCGGCGCACGGTCAACCCCGGCCCCAGACAAGCTCTTTCTCGACCGTCGCCGAGACGAATTCCAGGCCCCGGTCGCCGGGAAACAACTGCTGCTGCTCGGCGTCGGTGTAGCGGCTGATGCGGGGCCGTTCCCAATCGGCCAGGCGGCTCTCGACGTTGACCGCCACTTCCGCCGTCTCGCCAAGGATAATCGGCATGTCGTCCATGCGGCCGTGGAACAGCAACACCGGATCGGCGATGACGGCGTGATTGGCGTCCAGGAAGCCCAGCCAGATTTTCGCCGCCCGGCCCTGGTAATGCTCGCCAAGGGCAATCGAAAGATGCGCGGGGTTGACGCCGGACAAGGCGAGGGTGAGCGAATAGGGCTGAAGCTCGGTTCCCTCCTGGGCGGGGCCGACACGGCCCAGATTGCCGGTGCCGAGGAAGTTCTGGACGCCGCTTCCGGTGTCGAAACTCAACAAGCGATCGGTGGAATTGGCGCGGGTGAAGCCGGACGAGAAGTCAAGCTCGACGGCGAGGAATGGGCGCGCGACCTCGGACGTGGCCGCCGTCTGCACGCCGGCGGTGAGGGCGCGGGTCATGGCCTAGAACACGCTCTCGACGGCGGCGAAGCTTAGGCCGTAGACGCCGGCGGCGTCGGCGTCCCAGGCCGCCTGGGCGTCGTCCACGAGGCGCATGACGCAGGTGGCGGCGCTGACGGTCAGCGCCGCGTTGTCGGCCGGGCTGGTCCGGATCGCCGGCTCGATGGCGAGCGTAGCCTGGCCGGCGCCATTGGAGTTCGCGTCGGCGGTGAGGACGTGCAGCTGGCGGACGCCGCCGGCGTCGTAAGCGACGTAGTCGCCGGCCTTGAGGATGCCGGTGACGCTGGCCGTCCAGCCGTCGGTGGCCAGATTGACGCCGGCCTGGCCGGCGCCGTTGACCAACGGCGTGCCCGTCGCCGCGCCGCGCGCCACCTTGCCGTCCGGATCGCCGGCGTAGAAGCGCCCAGCGCCGCCGCGCAGTTGCGCGAGGAAGGCCTGCCAGGGCGCCGCTAGGGCCCGCTTCATCGGCGGCAAGGTGAATTCGCCGAACCAGCGCGCGCCGGGCAGTTCCAGCGTCTGCGCGCTCCGGTTCAAGGGCGAGACGAACTGCTGGGTGTTGCTCAGCAGCCCGAAGCGCGAGCGCGCGAAAGCCGGCTGGGCGGGCAGGGTCAGGATCGGCATTTTTTATCGCCTCCCGATCCGGCCAACCGCCGGGGTTGGCTCGCTGTTTGACGGATCGGGAGGCGCCGACAAGAGCACTACCTCCGCCCAACGTCGCGGGCGAAGCCGCCGCCCTGGTTGGCCAGCCGGCGCACCGCCGACAGCGTGCGCAGCTCGGTCTCCCGCATCGCCTGGCGAATGCGCGGCTCGACGCCGAGCTCGGCGCCGCGCGCGTCGATCACGTTGTTGATGTGCACCACCAGCGTGCCGCCGCCGCCCCGCGCCGCGCCGGCCGCCGCCCGGGGGACGAACAGCTCCGGCCCGCGTTCGCCGACAAGACTGGCGCGGTGGAGCGGCGGCACGCCGCCCAAGGCGAACGCAGCCGTGCCGCCGGTGGGGTCGGTGCCCACCGGGTCGGCCTGGCTGCCCGCGCCGCCCTGGCCGCCGGCCGGGCTCGATCCGCCGGCGTATTGGCCGCCCAGCTCCGGCGAACCGGCGAACGCGGTTCCGGCGCCGAAGCCGCTCTCGTTCACCGCGCCGAAGCCCTCGCCCGGCGCGCTCTGGATCCCCGGGGTCGCGCCGAACGCGCGCGCCGCCAGCCCCAGCAGGCCGGCGATGGGGCCGGGCGCGACGGCCTCCATCACGTCGCGCAGGATCGACGGGTTGCGGTTGTAGAAATCGGCGTAGCTGGCGAAGTCGGGGAAGCCGCGGCCGTACTTGCCGCCAAGCCCAGGCCCCGTGCCCGGCGTTTGTCCGCCGCCCTCGTACATGCGCCGCAACTGATCGTTCGGGACGATCATGCCCGGGACATGCGGCGTGAACAGCTCCGGTCCCTCCTCGCCGATCAGATAGGGGCGGTTGCGGTCCACCGGCCCGCCATGCTGGCGCGGCCCGCCGAAGGCCGACAGTCCGCCGCCGGCAAGCTGGACGGCATTGCCGCCGCCGAACAATCCGCCAAATGCGTTCCCGAGGGCGCCGGTCAGCAAATTCTCCAGCGGCTTGGTCACCGTCATCCGCAAAATGATGCGCTGGATATCCTCCAGCACGCCGCGCAACACGGCGCGCAGGTCGCCGCCCTTGACAACCGCGTCCTCGAAGGCGTTGCCGATGGCGTGCGAGAAATCCCGCGCCGCCGCCTTGGCGTCCGCCGCCGCCTGTTGCAGCTGGTTCATTTCCGCGCGCTGGCGGCCGATGGTCTCGGCCACCGCGCGGTTGGCGGCGATCTCCTCCTCGGTCAGCGGGATGCCGGCGGCGCGCAGCGCGTTGTTGCGCTCGATCAGCACGTTGACCTTTTCATACTCCTCGCCCGAGACCTTGAGCGCGGCGAGGCGCAGCTCGTTGTCGGCGATCTCGCGGGCGCCGGCGGCGGCCAGTTCGTCGCGCGCGCCGAGCAGGCGGCGCGCCCGCTCGATGCCCTCGGCCTCGGCCTTCTCCAGCTTCTCGGCGTCGGCGATCGCCTGCCGGCGCGACTCCTCCAGGCTGTCGAGGAACTGCTTCGTCGGGCGGATGTCGAGCTTGAGCGGTTCAGGTTCAATCTCCGGCGCGGACAGCAACGCCAAGCGGGCATTCAACGCCGCGAGGCGCGCTTCTTCATCGCGGATGATGTCGCTGAGCGGCGCTGTCCGCGTCGCGCGCGCGCGCAGGTTCACCAACCGCGTAACCGATTCCTCGATCTCGCCCGTAACCCGCGCGATTTCGTCACTGGCCGTTTCCGGACCCGGCCGGAAAAAGCGCAACAAGGACAGAGCCGCTTCGGCCGCCGCAGCACTGACCCTGGCCAATCCCCTCTCCCATGCGTCGCTCAATGCGTCGGCGGCATCGATATTGGCCTTGGAAATCTTCGGCGCCTGGCGGGCGAATTCATCGAGGCCCGCCGCGCCGTCCTTGAGCATCGGCACCAACCGTTGGGCCGAGCGTCCAAGAACATCCTTGGCGTCGGCGGCGAAGCGGGAATCCGCGCCGCTGCGCCGCGCCGCCTCGGCGACGGCGCGCAACGCCGCCTCGGTGGGATTCGCGGCGCCATTGACCGCGTCAAGATCGACGCCGAGACGGCGGAACGCTTGCGCGGCTTGGCCTGCCGAATCGAACGCCGCTTCCCCGAGGCTCGCCGTCAGCTTCGCCAGCGCCTGTTCCAGCTCCGCCTGCGAGACCCCGGCCTGGGCGGCGGCGAAGCGGTAGACCTGCAGCGCCTGGGCCGAGACCCCGAGCTGCTCCGCCAGCTCGCCGAGATTGGCCGCAGCGCCGATGACGTTGCGGCCAAACGAGACCAGCGCCGCCGCGCCGAGGCCGGCGCCGAACAGCCGCGCCGCCCGGCCGAGGCCGGCGAAGGCGCGGTCCATGGCCCCCAGCGAAGTGTCGATGCGCCGCCCGGTCTGCTCCACCGCCGCCGCGGCGCGCGCCAGCTCGCGGCGCAGCGGCTCGGTGTTGGCGTTGAGCTGTACCGTCAGCTGGTCAAGCGTGGCCATCTTCCCTTCCTTTCGTCCCGCCGCCGGCGCGGCGCGCCAGCTTCCGCTTCAGGTCCTCGAACTCGGCCCGCGTCATCGCCGCCCCGCCGCCGCCCGCACGGCGGCCCCGGCCGCCGCCGGCGGAACCGGCCCCATGCCGTTCGGCGAAGCCGCCCAGCGCCGCGTCGAGGTCATGCGGCGTCGCCCGCCAGAAATCCGCCGGCGCCCAGCCGAGCACGCCCAGGCCTAGCTCGCGGACGCGGCGCCACGGGTAGGGCGGTCGGGATCCGCCGCCGCCCCGTCCACCGCCGGCGCCGCCGGCCGGCCGCCGGTCAAGGCCAGCACCAGGAAGCGGGCGCAGGCCGCCGCCACGTCGATGACGTTGGCCGCCACCACCAGCTCGCCCAGGTTGTCCGGCGGCGTCCGCCCGCCGGCCGCGATCCCCGGCCCCAGCACCGCCAGCATGTCGCGCAGCGTGAAGACCTGCTGATGAAAGCGGTTGGCCAGCGCCAGCAGGCCGCAGCCGGCCCTCTGCTCCATCTCCGCCAGCGCCTTGAAGGTCGGCCTGAGCACGAAGGTCTCGCCGCCCAGCACGACGGCGAACTCGCCGCGCGGGTGCGTCGGCTGGCCGGCGCCGTTGGCGCCCCGCGGCGCCGCCACCGATTCCGGATCCGGAATCATGTCGGCTGCCGGAGCCGCAGCGCCGCCACCGTCACCGAGGTGACGCCGGAATAGGTGACGGCGACCTGGCCGCTGGCGTTGTTGAAGCTGGCGGGCGGGAAGGGGCCGAAGACGCGGTCGGCGCCGGCGGCGACGGCGCCGCCGGCGTTGGCCTTGGTCATCGCGCCCCGGCCCGGCACGGTGAGGCTGACCGCCTGGGCGGTGATGGTGACGGTGACCGAGCCGCCGCCGCCGTTCTTGACGTAGAGCAAGGCGTCGCCGTCGTTGGCGAACGTGTCGCCGCCGCCGGCGGCGGCGGCGAAGGAGGGGGCGATCCCCGCCTCGACGATGATCTGTTCGGCGAGCAGAGCCATGACCGGCCTCCCGACTAGCCGTTGACGTAGGTGATGGCGCCGGAGGATTCCAGCGTCAGCGAATAGCTCACCTCGCCGTCATGGCCGCCCTCGCGCGACAGGTCGGCCACCAGGAAGCTGCCCTCGAAGGTGTCGCCGCTCTCGAGGACGATGGCGTAGGCCTGCAGCACGCTGGCGTTCAGGTCGGTGACCAGCTGGTCCTCGACGGTGGAATCCTGGAAGACGCCGGCGGCCTGGATCTGCATCGAGCGGATGCCGACGCCGGCCAACAGCTCGCGCCACCCGGCGCTGTCCTTGGTGGTGACGTCGACCGGGTTCTGGTTGAGGCGGAACGAGGTGATGCGCATGCCGGCGATCAGCGTGCCGGCGGCGGCGGTGCCGCGCTTGAGGACGAAGCCGCGGCCCTTTTCGGCTGCCATGATGGAATCCTTTCCTGCTGGCGTTGGTGGTGGTGGCGGTGGCGGGGGTCAGGGGGTCTGGGTCTTGACCGCGTAGCGGGCGACCGCGTGGCGGGTGAGGCCGTCCTCGTCGAGGAAATCCTCGGCGAACTCGAAGCGCACGTCGAGGGGCGTGTGGCCGGCCATGGCCAGCGGCTGCTGGTGCAGCGCGCCGTGCACGGCGTCGAGGATCTGCTTCGCTTCCTTGCGCCCGCCGTGCCGCGACCAGGCGTGCAGCGTCAGCGTCACCTCGGCGCCGATGGTGGTCTTGGTGCCCCAGTCGGCGACCGTGCCGTCGCCGATGGAGATGTAGGGGAAGGCGGCGCCCTCGGGCACGTCGTCGTAGACCCGCGCCGGGTCGCCGACCAGCGCCTTGACCGCCGCCGAGGCGGCGAGCGCCGCGTACACCGCCTGCTGGAAGGCGAGGGACGAATCAGCCGCCATGCCCGCCCCGCTTCAATGCCCGCCCCGCTTCAACGCCCGCCGCGCGGCGGCCTCGATCTGGCCGCGCAGGCGCGCCCGCAAGGCGCGGAAGGCGGGAAAGAACCAGGGCCGCGCCGCCATCTTGACGGTGCCGAATTCGAGGAAGCGGGCGACGTGGGTTTTCTTCGAGCGCTTGAAGACGCCGATCGTGGCGCCGAGGCCCGACTTCGCCAGCCGCGTCTCGATGGCGCCCTTGAGCGCCCCGGTGCGCGCCGGCGCCCGGGCGGCGGCCGCCGCCGCGACTTGCGCCGCGCCGCCGGCGATGGCGGCCCGGAGCTCGCGCCGGGCGTCGTCGGGCAATTTCAACAGCGCCCGCTGCAGCCGCGCCGCGCCGATGACCCGCGATCTCGCCATGGGATAGCCCTCTTTGTTTCCGGTTTTTTTGCGCTTCCCATCCCGGTTGTTTATTGCGCTTCCCATCCCGGTTGTTTATTGCGCTTCCCATCCCGGCCAACCGCGAGGGGTGCGCGCCGTTTGACGGGATGGGAAGCGAATACAAGAGCGCCGTGGCGGGCGCGGATTAAGTGGCGCCGCCTTCCTCGGCCAGCATCTCGGTGAAGGCGCGGCCGCCGGCGAGGTCGTGCGCCGAGCGCACGTTGAGCAGTTTCTCGGCGCCGCCGTGCGGCGTCCATTTGAGCCGCCGCGCGTGGCTCGCGTCCGCCCGCCGGCGGATCACGACCCGCCAGGTGACCTTGCCCTGCAGGAGCTGGCCCTGCAGGGTCTCGGCGGCGCGAACCGGCTCGACCTTGGCCCACACCGTGGCGAGGTCGGCCCAGCCGCGCGCGTTGCCGCCGGCGCCGTCGGGCGCGTTCGTTTCCTGCTGCAGGGTCACGCGCTCGCCGAGCTCGCCGGCGAAGGGTCCGGTCACCCGAAGCCCCAGACCCGGTACGGCGCCAGCAGCGCCATGACCGCCGGGTTGCCGGCCAGCGCGGCGTCGATCTTGGCCTCGCGGTGGCGGTAAAGGTCGCCGATCAACAGCAGCATGGCGGCGCGGACCGGCCCCGGCACCAGGTTGCCGGCGCCGCCATAGCCGGCGGCGAAGCGCACCGTCACCGCGTTCGCCACCCGGCGCGCCGTGGGCCAGGCGAGGCCGTAGGCCGGCAGGATGCGCGCCGGCGCCGCCGCCGCGTCGACGAGGTAGTTGGCGGGGGACCAGGTCTGCTCGGTTCCCGCCAGGTCGAGATACTTGAGCGAGGCGACGCTTTGCAGCGGCGGCAACGGCACCCGCAACGCCCGGTCGGAAGCGGCGGGAAATTCATCCAGCAACCAGTCCCAGGTCTGCGTGACCAGCGCCCGGCCGAGCCAGCCGGCGGCGCCGTCGAGGCTTTCGCGCGCCGCCTGGACCAGGGCGCCGATGAGCGCGTCCTCCGCCGTCCCGTCGACGCGCAAATGGTCCTTGGCCTCGGCCAGGCTCAGCGGCTCCACCGCCGGCGGCGTGACCAGCTTGAGATTCATGTGGCCCGTCACGCGGCTTCCTTCCGCCGGGCCCAGAACTCGCCGGCCTCGGCCTCGGTGGCCGTGCCGGCGCCGCTCCAGTGATAGAGGTGCCGGCCGGGCTTGGCGAGCGTCCAGTCGACGTGGAAATTGCCGGCGGAATCCCGCACCAGCTGCGCGTTCTGGCCGTGGACATAGGTCGTCTTGACGCCGTCGGGCTCGAGCATGGCGAAGGTGGTGACGGTCGGGTCGGTGGGCGCCGCGTTGACGGTGAAGGCCGCCGTCAGGCGCCGGAGGTCGCCGATGTCGTAGGCGGGCGTGGTTGGCATGGGCTTCGCCTGCAATTCGCCATGGACAAAATCAGTTGATCACCAGCACGGCCACCTTGTCGCCGGCGAGCGCGGCGGCGGCCGCCGCGGCGTCGCCGGGCACGAGCGCCGCCAGGCCGCCGTCGGCCGGCGCCAGCGCCGCCGGGCCCGCGTCGCCCGCCGCCAGCCCCGCCAACCCCGTGTCGGCCAGCACCAGCGTCCCCGGCTGCACGGCGGCGAGGAAGGTGACCGCCAGCGCGGCATCCGTCTCCGCCGCCGGGCCGAGCGCCTTGCGCTTCGCCCGGGCCAGCGCCTGGGCCAGGCCGGCCTCGGCGGCCTGGGCTGCGAGCCGCGCCTTGAGCCGCCCCAGAGCCTGGGCTAGATCGCTTTCGCCCGCCTGGCCGAAGGCCTTGCGCTTGGCGCCGGCCATGGCCGGGGCGAGATCGGCTTCGGCCGCCTGGGCGGCGAGGCGCGCCTTGGCCCGCCCCAGCGCCTGGGCCAGCGCCGCCTCGGCCGCCGACGCCAGCAGCTTCGCCTTTGCCCGGCCGAGGGCTGGCGCCAGATCGGCCTCGGCCGCCGGCGCCAGCAGCTTCGCCTTCGTCCGGCCGAGGGCTTGCGCCAGGCCGGCCTCGGCCGCCTGGGCGAGCAGGCGGCGCTTGGGCGCCCAGGCGATGGCCTGGGCGCTATCGCTCTCCAGCGCCTGGCCGAGCACCGGGACGCCGCCGGACGCCACCGCCTGCGCCAGGTCCGTTTCCGCCGCCTGGCCGAGCGCCTTGAGCTTGACGCGGCCGATGGCTTGCGCCAGGCCGCTTTCCACCGCTTGGCCCAGCGCCAGCGTCTTGCGCGGCGCGACCGCCAGCGCCAAGCCGGTTTCCGCCGCCTGGGCGAGCGCCAGCGTCTTGCGCGGCGAGACCGCCAGCGCCGCGCCGGTTTCGAACGCTTGGCCGAGGACCAGCGTCTTGCGCGCCGCGACCGCCAGCGCCGCGCCGGTTTCCGCCACCTGCCCGAGCAGGCGCCGCTTCGGCGCCCAGGCGATGGCCTGCGCGGCGTCGGTCTCCACCGCCTGGCCGAGCGTGGCGGAGATCCCGCCGGCCTCGGCCAGGGCGGCGTTGAACCAGCCCGGCGCCGAGGCGCGGTCGCCGAGCCAGTCAGCCGCCGACCAGCGGCGGCGGGGCAGCCGGACCACCGCCATCGGCGGTCAGGTCCAGCTGCCCTTGGAGGCGAACGCCGCGCCGAGCTTGGTGAGCTTGAAGAAGCTCCCGGCCTCCACCGTCGGCGCCCCGCCGGGGGCGGCGCTGTAGGTGAATTGCGGGATCAGCGTGCCGGCGGCGTTGATCTTGACCACGCCGCGCACGGTGACGCCGATCGCTTCCGTCGCGCTGATGGACGCCGCCTTGACCTGCAGGTTCGCCGCCGACTGGGCCGAGATCATGTCCGAATCGGCCAGGGTCTGGACATCGCCCTCGCGGCACTGGGCGACCCAGTCGATATAGGTCAGCGTGGCGGTGCCGCCGAAGCCGATGCCGGTGGTGTGCGAGGTGGTGCCGGCCGCGCGCGTCAGCACCAGCTTGCCTTCCAGCTCGTAGGTGACGCCGGCCTCCACCGCCACCGCGCCGAGCGCGGGGAACCAGGGCTGGGCGGTGGCGACGTTCTGCCCGGTGGCGTCGGCGTCCAGCACCCGCATGAACACGTCGCCGAAGCCGCTGGCGGCGGCGGCGAGCTTGAAGAAGCCCAGCTCCTGCGCCCATTGGAGGCACTCGCCGGGCTGCAGCGTCTCCTTGTGGCGCTCGCGCTGGGTGCCACCGCGGTTGAAGACGACGGTGACGTCGTTGACCACCGAGGCGTGGCGGTTGCGCACGGAGAGGAAGGTCAGCGCCCGCGTCTTGTTGGCGCCGGGGGTGGCGCAAATCTCGGTCGTCGCCGCGGTGGCGATGTTCGCGTGCTGCACGTCGGCGGCGCTCGGCACCAGGGTCGCCGAGGCGGCCTCGGTGAAATCCGCCACCACGTCGATGTTGCCGGCCGCGCTGGTGATCAGCTCCAGCTTGTCGGTGGCGGCGTTGGTCAGGTTCATGCGCGCACTCCCGCCGCGATCTCGCGCGCCACCAGCTCGCGGATCGGCGGCTTCGGGTGCCGGAGAAAGCCCCGGTCGCTGTCGAATCCCGGCCCGCCGCCGGCCGCTGGCTTGAGCGCGACGCCGCCGGCGGCGCCGTCGTCGCTGGCGGTCGAGGTCCAGGACAAATTCGTGGTGGCGCCCACCGCCAGTTCCTCGCAGCCGCCGCCGAAGCTCAGGTTCCAGCGCAGAGTCTCGCCGCCGTTGACCCCGATCGTTCCCGCCGTCTCCTCGGCCAGGCCGCCCACTACCATGTCGTTGGCGGCCGAGGACACGTCGAGGCTCACGGCGGCGCCGCTGGTGTCCAGGATGCCCGCGAAGCTGCCAAACGGCGATCCCTGGTCAACGCCGCTGTACGTCTGTGCACCCATCTGCACGGCGTTGGCGGAGGCGAGCGTCGCCCGCACCGTCTTCGTTCCCGCCGCCAGCCCGGCCTTGCCGAACATCTCGCAACGGCAGGTGGTCGTGCCCGCTGTTCCCAGCGCGTCGAGGGTGATGTTGTCGCCCGCCGGGTCCCACACGACGCCGGTGACGTCCACCGCGCCGGCGTCCTGCGCCACGATGACGACGGTGCAACGGTCACTGCCTTGCGTCGTGTGCGTCAGGTCGTGGGTCGTGGATGAAGCGGTGCTATTGACCGACGAGGTCTGCTCGTGGGCGATCGCCGCCATCAGCCGGCGCAATTCCCGATCCGACGGGATCCAAAGCCCGCGCCTTGGCACCCAAAAATATGGCACCAGCAGCAGGAAGCGTCTGGCTCGCCTGCTCACGGCGTCCACTCCGCCTCGATGGCGGCGCCGGCCGGCAGCCGGCCGGCGGCCTGCATGAGCAGCCCGAGGAGCGTCAGGTCGCGGCTCTTCTCCTCGTTCGCCGCCGCCGCCTCGCTGGCCAGCGTCGCGGCGCCGGCGCGCCAGCGCCAAGCGCAGGCGCGCCCGCTGGCGCCGGTGATGCGCAGGCTCTGCAGCGCCAGCGTCGCGTCGTCGTAATCGGCGATCAGCGCCCGCGCGCCGCCGAGCGCGCAACCGAGCAGCGTCTGGCTGACCGTGGCCACGCCGTCCCGCTCACGAGGCGCGGAAGAAGCCGGCGGCGGCGATCTGCGCGGTCAAGTCGGAGCCGTCCGGCGTGAGGACGAAATCGTGCAGCGTGCAGGGGACGATGTTGGCGTCGGTGCCGGCGGTGGTGTCGCCGTCATAGGCGATGACGACGTCGTTCCAGCCGTCGCCGGCCGCCACCGCCGTCCAGGTCTGGTCGGGGATGTCGAGGTCGACGCGGTCGTTGGTGTCGTCGGGGGCGAAGGCCACCAGGTCGGCGTCGGTCAGCGTCTTGCGCACGTAGCCCGAGTTGGTGACCTCGTTGGTGGCGCCGGCGACGACGTCGGCCAGCGTGTCCTTGTCCTTGAGCACGGCGTCGGATTCGATGCCGGCGGTGGCCAGCACGGCGACGATGAAGGCGGAGTTGGCGGGGTCGTTGCCGTCGATGCGGACATAGAACTCGGCGACGCGGCCGAGGGCGATGTTGAACACCTGGTTGGCCATCGCTCAGTCCTCCACCTTCTCGCCCTCGAAATGGTTCAGGCGCTCGTAGCCGCCGGGATGGGCCGGGTCGGGCGAGGCCTGGCCGGCATGGGCGGCGGCGACGTGGGCGCGGGCCGCCGCCTCGCCCTCGAGGGCGTCGCCGCAATGTCGGCAGTAATGCCCGGGCCCGCGCCGGACGCGGTAGGCGGTCTCGGGCGGGCCGTGCAGGACGATCAGCCCGCGCCCCGCCGTCAGCCAGCCCTCGACCACCCCCTGCTCGACCAGTTTGGTGGAGAAATTCTGCCGGGCCTTGGCGCGCAGCACGGCGACGTGGTCGAGGACCAGGCCGAGCGCGCGCTCTGCCTCCCGGCGCGGGATCTCGCCCAGCGCGCGCCGCGCCCTGATCTCGGCCGGGTCCGGCCCCGGCGGGCGGCCTTCGCCGGCCGCCGGGTCGGGCTTGTAGACGCGTTTCAGCTTCATGACGATCCCTTTATCGCTGCGCGGGCCGGCGGACGGCGGCGGGGCGGCGGCCTGGCCGCCCGCTCGGGCGGGGCGAGGGCGGCGGCTTCAGCCGCCACCGGCTCGGCCAGGCCGTGGACGATGCGCGCCTGGGCCACCGCGTCCGCCACCTCGAGGACGTCGCCGGGGCCGTAGTCGAAGTTCGGCCCCGACCAGGACACCAGGTTGCGGATCCGCACCGCCGCCTCAGGTGGCCGAGTTGGCGTAATGCTTGACCGGATTCGTGCCGGCGTTGAGCAGGTCGCCGTCCTCGCGCAGGAAGGCGAGGAAGCCCACCTGCAGGAGGTCCGCGTAGCGCTCGACCAGGCGCATCATCTGGATGTCGAGCACCGAGCGGATGACGTACTTGGTGAAGTCGCCGAAGAGCACCGACTTGGCGTTGGCCGCCATCACCGCCACGTCCTGGTTGACGGTGAAGCCGTAGCCCAAAATCGTGTCGGGCTCGCGGGTGGCGAGGCCCGGCAGCCACAAGGGGCGGTTCTGGCTGTCCTTCAGCTTCTTCACCACCTTGAGGGACGAATCGTGCATCATGAAGCGGGCGCCGCGGCGGTAGTTGGGATCGACGCTGTGCTCCAGGTCGACCAGGTCGTCGAAGATGATCGAGAGGGTCTGGCCGGCGAGCCCGGTCTTGCCCAGCGTCGAGGCGGTGACGACGCCGTTGGGCTGGCCGGAGCCGGTGCCGGTGGTGAAGTGCGCGTTGGTGATGCGCCCGAGGCGCTCGCCCAAGAGCCCCGCCAGCCAGGTGTCGGCGGGGAAGGCCTCGTCCTGCAGCAGCTGCAGCGACACCCGCACCAGCTTGGACGTGTACATGAAGCTGTCGAGGGTGACGGCGCCGAAGGTCACGTCCTGCTCGGCGGTGGCGGTGTTTTCCGCCAGGAGCGCGCCGGTCTGGGCGGTGTCGTTCACCGTCGGCATGGGCAGCGCCGCGCCGGTCGAGGTGCGGATCACCGTCGCCGCCTCGCGCATGCCGCCGAAGGCGAGCATGGCCTTTTCCAGCACGGCGCGGAAGTCCTGCGGCACCATGAAGCCGCCGGCGGCGCCGGTGGCTATGCCCTGGGCGCGTAGTTCGGCCGGCAGCGCCGCCTGGCGCGCGGCCATGTCGGCGCGTTGCTCAGGCGCCAGCGCCGCCAGGCCGCCGCGCAGCCAGGCGCGGAAGGCGCCGCCTTCGCCCGCCGCCGCCGCCGGCGGCGGCGACTCGCTGTCGCCGCGCCCGGCGGGCGCCGGCAGCACCCGCGCCAGCTCGGCCTCGGCCCCGGCCTGGCGCTCGGCGCGCCGTTCCAGCGCCTCGATGCGCGGCACCAGGGCGTCGGCGGCGTCCATGGCCCTGTCGAAGGCGGCCTCGTCCTCGGCCGTCACCGTCTCCTTGTTGAGGATGTCGCGCGCCTCGGCGACGATCTTCGCGCGCTGGGCGCGCAAGGCGAGAGCAGTCATGCGGTTTCTCCTTCTCTGGCCGCGCGAGGCGGCGGGGCCGGCCGGCGTCATGCCGGCGCGGAATCGGATTAGCTGCGTTGCGCCAGCGCCAAGCGCAGGCGGCGGCGCTGGTGGACCGGCGGGGCCGCCAGCGCCTCTAGGCGCGCGCGGCTGGTCGGCGCCAGCGAACGCAGCACCGCGTCGGTTTGCGGGTAGGCCGGGAACGCCACGACCGAAACGTCGAACAGCTTGGCGCGCTTGATGGTCCGCAGCGGCACGCCATCCTTTTTTTCCCACACCTCATCCAGCGTCGCGAAGCCGAACGACATCTGCGTCATGTCGCCGCGGCGCATGACCTCGGCGAGGTCGCGGGCGTATTGCGTGCCCGGCAAAGCGATATCGACCGCTAGGCCAACAGTATCCTCAGACAGCTTGAGCGTGCCGCTGCGATTGCGCCCGATCAGCAACCGCGCGTCGTGGTCGATCAGGGCGCGCACATCGTCATCGGCGATGGCGGCGGCGAAGGCGCCCGGCGCGATCTGTTCCCGGAAATACCCCAGATCGGCGACGACATTGAACACCGCCGCGTGCCCGGTCACGCGCATCTGCTCGCCTTCGGCGTTCGTCATCGCGGCGGCGCCGCCGGAGCGGGTTTCGCGCTGGCCGGCGTCAGGCGGCATTGGCGGCATCCGACGTTCCTTTCGTTTGCCCGCCGTCCGGGGCGGGCGTCATATTCAACGGGACCAGCGGCGCGTCGAGGCCATCAATCGGATTGAGGTTTTCCAGCGCCCGCGCCTCGTTGCGGGTGACGAACCCGGCGTTGATGCCGGTGGCGTACGCCTCGTACCGGCTCTTGATGTCGCCGCGCAGCAGGCCGTCGATCTTGAATTCGGGGAAATGCAGCGGGTCGCCCGCGAACAGTTTCCGCATCAATTCCTGCTCCCAGCGCACGAGCCAGGGGCGGATGGTGTGCACGACGAACTCGATCGACTGGTGCTCAATGTTGCTGAAGGTGGCTTTTTCCAGGTCGCCGATCAAATGCGGTGGCACGCGGAAGATGCGGGCGATTTCGGCGGTCTGGAACTTGCGGGTCTGCAGGAACTGCGCGTCCTCGGGCGGAATGCCGACCTCGTGCAGCTTCATGCCCTCCTCCAGCACCGCCACCTTGTGGGCATTGGCGAGGCCGCGCAGGGGGTCGATGACGCTCTCGGCCAGGTTCTTGCGCGCCCCCTCGCCGAGCTTGCCCGGGTGCTCGAGCACGGCGCCGGGGCGGGCGTTGTTGGCGAAGAAGCGGGCGCCGAATTCCTCGGTCGCCAGCGCCAGGCCCACCGCCTGGCGGGCCATGCCGATCACCGAATAGCCCACCAGCCCGTCGAAGCCGAGGCCGGGGATGTGCAGAACGTCATCGGGTTCGAGTTCGATCTCGCCGCGCTCGGTCCGCGTTCGGTAAACAATACGCCCCTGGACGCGCGTCGGCCGCGTGCGATCTGGCAGCAGCGGGAGCAGAGCCACTGTGCGGCCGGCGCCGTTGCGCTCGATCACGGCGTACCCGTTGCCCCAGGTCGCGACGTGCGCGGTGAGCGTCTCCCGGAAAGTAAACGAGGTCATCGCCTCGTTCGGCGCGTCGTGCAGCAGCGCGTTCAGCGGATGGCCGGGCGCGGCGTTCTTCTCCCCGCCGGACTTGCGATAAACAATTAGCGGCAGCGAGGCGACGGTTTCCGACAGCACGCGCACGCAGGCGAACACCGCCGACGATTTGAGGGCGCCCTGCTCGCCCACCGCGACGCCGCTGGCGGTGGCGCCGCCGCCCAACGCCGCCAGCCAGGCGGCCGGGTTGGCGAGGCTGGTGGCTGGGTTTTCCAGCGAGCGAGCGAGGAGGCGGCGCAGCCAGTTCACAGCACCAGCACTCCCCGCTGTTCGTAGACCGAGGGCCCCGGCGCGCCGTCGGCGATGGCGCGGCCCAGGGCCATGACGGCGGCGACGATGCCGTCGATGCGCGCCTTCGATTGCCGGCGGTCGGGCTTCACCGGCTTCAGGTTGCCGGCTGGGTCCTGGGCGACGGCGGCGTGCTGGGCCATCCAGCGCAGCACCGGGTTGCCGCCGTGGTTCAATTTCCCCTCCAGCACCAGCTTCTCGAAGTGCTTGGCCGGCGCCGACATGGAGGCGAAGCCCTGGCCGAACTCGACCATGGCGACGCCGTCGCCCATGAGTTGCGTGGTGAGATAGGTCGCGTTCCAGCGGTCGCGGGCGATCTCGCGCAGTTGCACGCGGCTGGCCAGCGCCGCCCGGGCGAAGGCGTCGCGGGCGGCGGCGTCGGCGCCCTCGGCCACGCCGGAGATCATCAGGCGCAGCGCCGCGTAGTCGACCACGTTGCCCTCGGTCAAGGTGATGAAGCCCCGCCGCGCCCATTCGTCCAAGGGCACGCCGTCGCGCGCGACGCGCTCGGCCAGGCCTTCGCGCGGCAGCCAGAAATGCGCCCAAAGGTCGACGGCGTCCGAGCCCGGGCGGTCGAAGACCAGCGCCAGCGCCGTGAGGTCGGCGACGGCGGAGAGGTCGAAGCCGCCCCAACAGGGGCGCCCTGCCAGCGCCTCGAGCGTCACCGATTCGGCGCCGCGGCCGCAGGCGTCCCACTTGTCCATGGGCAGCCAAAGCGTGTGCTGCTCGGTCGGGATGTTGAGGTGCAGGCGCTTGAAGGCGTTGAGGTGGCGCGGCAGCTGGCGGGCCTGGCGGGCCTTTTCGCGCAGGTAGTCGATGGAAATGGTTTCGTTCAGGCTCGGGTTCGCCTTCGGCCACACGCGCTCGTCGAAGGGGTCGTCGTTGGGGTCGGCGGCGAAGAGCACCGGCAGCAGGCCGTGGTCGGCGCGCCGGCGCGCGGCCACCTCGAGCGCGTGCTCATGCATCTCGCCCCAGAGGCTGTTCATGTCCTCGCCGGCGGTGGTGAGGTAGATCTCCAGCGGCTGGGCGCGGGCGCCGGTGGCGGTGGCGAGCACGTCGTAGAGGTTGCGGTCGCGCCAGGCGTGGATCTCGTCGCCGATGAAGCCGGAGACGTTGAGGCCGTCCTTGGTGCCGCTCTCGGCGGAGAGGACCTCGAGCTTGGAGAAGGATTCGGGGTCGTTGAGGTTGAACTTGAAGGCGAGGGTGAAGGCCTTCATGAAGGGCGAGAGCGCGCGCATGCGCGCCGCCTCGTTGAAGACGATCAGCGCCTGCTTGGTGATGGTGGCGGCGCAGTAGACCTCGGCCCCCGCCTCGCCGGCGAAAAAGGCGAGATAGAGCGCCAGGCCGGCGGCGAAGGCGGTCTTGCCGTTCTTGCGGCCGACGAAAAGATAGACGCGGCGGAAGCGGCGCGTGCCGTCGGCGCGCTTCCAGCCGAACGCCGCCCTGACCACCGCCCGCTGCCAGGGCAGGAGCGCGAACGGCCGCCCCGCCCAGCGGCCCTTGGTGTGGCGCAGGAAACGGGGAAAGAAGGACTCGGCGTGGGCGGCGGCGGCGGCGTCGAAGCGGTCGCCGGGCAGTTGCGTCGCCGCGACCCAGGCCTCGATCGCGGCCGCCGGGGCGGCGGGGCCGCCATCGCCGGCGGGCGGGGCGGGGTCGTCAATGCGGAGGGCCGCGGCGGAATTCATCGTCGCTCACCTGGTTGAGATCGCGCGGCCCCGGCGGCGCGGCCGGATTCGGCGCCGGCGCCGGCGCCGGCGGTTCCAGTCCCGGCAGCGGCAGCTGCTTGCCCTCGCCGGTGACGTGCGCGACGCGGGCGCGCGCCGCCGGCGTCATGCCGTAGTCGCCGGCGAACGCCAGCAGCCGCTTTTCGCAGTCGGCGGCGATGCGGATTTCCGGGCGCATGCGCACCACGCCGTTACGCTCGTAGGTCAGGCCGTGGGCCGCGGCCGCGGCGAGCGCGGCGCGCCAGCGGGAATAGTTCGCGCAATGCCCCTCGAACACGCTGAGATCGAGGTTGCGCAGGCAGCCCCGGCGCGTCAGCTCGTGCGCGAGGCGGCGCCATTCGGCCTTGGCCAGCGCGTCGAGATGCGCCGGCGGCGGCGGGACCTTGAGGCTCGCCACGCGGAGCGAATCGCTCGCCGGCTCGCCCGCCGCCGGCGCCGCCGTGTCGATCGGCTTGCGCTTGCGCTTGCCGGCGTGCCCGCGCAACAGGTCGACCGCCGCCGGATTGGGCTTCCGTCCGCGCCTGGCCATTCCCGCCCCTGAAATAATTTCCGCCGAATTTCGCGGCCCCGCTTTCCCGATTGTCCCACGGTCTAGGCAGTAGCGGCTCCAGGGATTAGACGCCCCTACCCCCGCCGCCGTCCTCGCGCCGCGTCTTCGCCGAGTGACAGGCGTGGCAGAGCGGCTGCAAGTTCGCCCGCTCGTCCGTGCCGCCCCGCGCCCGCGCCATGATGTGATCGACGTCGGCGGCGGCGACCGTGCGGCCAGCGGCGGCGCAAGCCCGGCAGAGCGGCTCGTCCGCCAGCACCGCCCGGCGCAGCTTCTGCCAGGCGCTCCCATAGCCGCGCGCCGCCGATCCGCCGCGCCAGCGGTCATGCTCGGCCGCGCGCGCCGCCGCGCTCTTCCAGCCCGCCGGACGGTGCACTGGTGGCGATGTTGGCATTGATGGCTCGGTGGGGGAACGAAAACGCCCGCCGGAGGGCGGGCGGCGGGCGCAATTCGCGCAATAGGCGCGATTCTTAGTTGCGTGGGCCATCGATGTCAAGCCCCCCCGCGCGCTAGTAGATCGAGGGCGGCGATCAACACCCCGGCGATCGCCTTGCGGCCGACGCTGCCGCCGCCCCATTGCAGCCGCCGCGCGCACTCCTCGAGGGTGGCGCAGGCGCCGAGGACGTGCCACACCACCTGCGCCAAGAGCGAGCCGTGCCCGCCCAGCTTGGCGATCATGCGCGCCACCCGCTCCCGCGCCGACAGCGCCCGCTCATCGCCGCCATAGCCGCGCTGGCGGCGCTCGAAGCCGCGGGCCGCCAGCGGATCCAGCCCCGCCTGGCGGAACTGCTCCTGGAAGCGGCGGGCGACGCCGACCTGCGCCGCGCCGAGGGCGCCCTTAATGCGCATCTGCTCGACGGTGTCGAGCGCCCGCCAGGCGCGCCGCGACCGCCCTTGCGGATCGACGATTTCCGCCCGCTCGTGCGGGTCGTGGCCGAGCCGCTCGGGCGTCGGCGCCGCCGGGTCGGCGCGCCTAGCCGCGCGGCGCCCCGGCCTGGACCTGGACCTCGACCTTGCCACCGAACGCCTCCGCGATGCGGCCGCCGAACTGGACGGCGATGTAGTCGCGCCGGAACGCGCTCGTCGCCAGCAGCGCCCGCCGGCCCGCGTCCCACAGGCAGCCCTCGAACCAGGCCGCGAACTCCCCCCTGCCGAGCACGCTTTCCAGCCTGGCCCGCTGCCCGTCCGATAGCGGTCCCGCTCCCGCCGCCGGCTGGTCCGCGGGCGCCGAGGCCTGCGGCTCGTTCGTGTGCGCCGAGGCCGGCGCCTTGGGCGCCGCGCCGGCCTCGCGCGCACACACCGTCCTTGATGGTTCCTTTTGACGGTTCTCTTTGACGGTTAAGGAAACAGTATTCTTACCGGGGGCCACCATTGGCCCCTGGTGCGGCTGGTTTTGGCCCCTGGTGGCGGCGGTTTTGGCCCCTGGTCCAGGGGCCATGGTGGCCCCTGGTCCAGGCCCATCGCCAGGGGCCATGGTGGCCCCTGGTCCAGGCCCATCGCCAGGGGCCATGGTGGCCCCTGGCGCGGCGTCGTCCGGCGCGTATTCGGGTGCCGGCGGCAACAGCCCGAGGCGGTAGACGGTGCCGCCGAAACGGCCGTCGCCGCGCACCGAGCGCTCGCGGCCAAGCTTGCCCGCCGCCGCCAGGCGCGCCAGATAGCGCTTGATCGAGCGCCCGGGATAGCCGGTCTTCTCCGCCAGCGCCGCCTGGCTCGGCCAGCAGCGCCCGCCGGCGTCGGCGAAGTTCGCCAGCACGAGCAGCACGAAGCGCTCCGCGGGCGGCACATCGCGCTGCTCCAGCGCCCAGTTCATAGCCGCCACGCTCATGGCGCCGCCCCCGGCCGCCGGCGGCGGGCGATGATTTCCCACGCCTCCACCCCGCCGTCCGCCAGCCCGACCTCGACCATGAGCCGCCCGTCGCGCGCCGCCCGGCCCTGGCGCCATTCCACCGCGCGCACCAGCCCGATCAGCGTCTGGGCGGCGAATTCCAGCCGGGCGCGCGCCTTGATTTCCGCCTCGCGCCCGGCATGGCCCCCCGCCGCCGGGCCCGGTTCGCCGGCGGGCGCGGGCAACGGCCGCAACCCGCCGCTCACGCCGCCCCCGCAATATTCGCCGCGTCAATGCTTAGCTCGACTTGCGGCTCGTCTTCGTTTCCTGGCGCGGCGCCGGCGATCAGCCGGTTGTCCGGCGTCACGACGATGGCATGTAGCAACCCCACGTCCGCGATGCTCGCGGCCAGCGCGGCGATGTCGCCCAAGTCCTTGCGGTGGCGCGCGCCGATGACGATATCCGACAGGACGATCATGGCGCGCTCATCAACAACGGTGCGTCCTTGGCGATCCGCTGCCGCGCCATTTCGACGTACTCGGCCTTGGCCTCGATGAGAATGGCATTGCGTTGCAGCCGGGCGGCGGCCAGTCCCACGGTTCCGCTTCCCCCAAACGGATCGAGCGCCGCGCCGCCAGCCGGGCAGCCGGCCAGGATGCAGCGCCGCGCCAGTTCAGTCGGGAAGGTGGCAAAGTGGGCTTCCGGGAACGGCTCGGTCGCCAAGTGCCAGACGTTGCGGAGGTTGCGGCTTGTCGGCAAATCCGCGGCTGTTCGATTATGCACCGCCGCAACGAATGATCGGTTGTTTTTGATGCCCAGCCCCGGCTCCGTGGCCTTCGGGTTTCTGGTATTGTGGCCGTGGGCGTGCGCCCCCCCGCTTACCTTTTCCATCACCGCGTCGGCGTCGTAAAAATACTTCGCCCGCTTGCTCAACAGGAATATCTTTTCATGGGCCGAGGTCGGGCGATCGGTGATGGATTCGGGCATCGGATTCGGCTTCGCCCACACGATCTCCGAGCGCAACCACCAGCCATCCGCCTGCAGCGCCAGCGCCACGCGGGCCGGGATCATGCACAAATCCTTGGGCTTGAGGTCGTCCGGCGTTGGCGGACGCAATCCGTGAGCGTAGGCGTCCCCGAAAAATGCGGGGTGGAGTTTCGATTTTCCTGGATCGCGTGTGGCGCGCACGCCGCTTGTGTAGCTATCCCCCAAATTCAGCCACAACGTTGCGTCGTCGCGCATGACGCGGCGCACAAGGCGGAAGATTTCAACCGCGTGCTGGACGTAGCGGTCGATGGTTGGCTCTAGACCATGCACGCCGCGCCAGGCTCCGCAGAGACGGCAAAAACTTCCGCTGTCGGAACTGCGCGATATTTCATCCTGGCGCTTCGGGTTGGTTAGCGACGACGTCGAATAATCACCTGGCTTGTTCCCGCAGCCAGGTCTTGCCGGCAACAGGCCCCCCCACTCATGCGCGCACGCCGGATCGCCGTCACAGATCGTCGGCGGGATGCCGTAATCGCGCAGGCCCCAGTAGGGCGGCGAGGTCACCACGCAATGCACCAACTGCTCCGGCAGCGTGGCCAGAACAGCGCGGCAATCGCCGTGGAGGATTTGGACGCTCATGCCGGCCATTCGCTCCACTCGCGCCCGTCCAGCGCCCGCCCGGCGGCGTGCGCGCCGAAACGCCACGAAACCGGTTTCCCCGTGTTGTAGTTCCACTCGTGCCGGTTCCACGGATACGGGTAGCGCGGCTTGCGCGCGCCCGCCGGCGCCTGATCCTCCGGCGCCCAGGCGCCCCATTGCTTGAAGAAGAACGCCGCGCCGGCGGCGGCGCACTGGTCGCGCAGGCTCCGCGCCCACTCCGGATGCATGGGCCTGGCGCCCGGTCCGCTCTCGCCGCCGACGATGACCCAATCGAGAATCTTTTGCGACCAGTCATCGTCCATCGAGCCGGCCTCGTCCAGCTTCCGCCGACGCTTGAGAAAGGGCAACAAGTTGATCGGTGCCAAAAGCGGCTCGGCGCTCACGAAGCGGATTGCCGCCGGGGGTTCCAGCAGCAGCGGAATCCGCTCGTCCGCCCGCTGCTGGTCCTCGACGCTGACGCCCAACCAGACATTCGAGAGTGGCCATGTCGTCGGCGAATAACCGACCCCCACGGCGGAAGTGCGCGAAGGATCATCGCCGAGCCATGCGGAGTTGATTTGATGCGCGATCTTCACCAGAAAGCCGGCGTGCTTCGATTGGCAATAATCCCGCATCCGCTCGGCGCGCTTGGTCAGCACGATGAAGGTATGCTTGGGCGAAAGCGCCATGACGGCGAAAACCCGGTCGATCCACTCGTCGGGCACGACCTCATGGAACAAATCGCTCATCGAATCGACGAAGATGCGGCGCGGCTTGCGCCAGCGGAGCGGCAGCGTCAGGGCGGCCTCGTCGAGCCGGACTTCTCCGGTCCACACCGGATGGCCGTTGACGGTTTTTGTCAGCCCAACATACTTCGATCCTGGCTGCGTTCCGATGCGGTGCGCCATGCGCATGGCATAACATGAACGACACCCACGGCTGACGATGGAACAACCGGCTGTCGGGTTCCAGGTCTTTCCTTCGGAACCATCGGCGCCCCGCGTCCATTCGATTTTCGTCATCATCGGGCCTGGAACCGACCGTGCTCATCGTGGCCAATATTATGACCGCTCACAAAACAACGTGGGCGGCCTTGGCCGTCGTATTTCTTGAATTCCGCCATGCAGCCACAAGCACACGCAACGATAGGATTGGGTTCACTCGGCAGGCGTAGTGCTTTCCCGCTGCGGCGGTGCGCGACAAAATGATGCGCGCGACTTTCGTTGACCTGAATATTCTCCGCTCGGTTGTCTTGTTTGTCGCCGTTGATATGATGGACTTCCTCGTCAAGCCGCAATGGTCGGCCGAGTGTGTGTTCGGCGACGATGCGATGCTCGTAGGCATAGCCGCGCACATCGGCAAGATGATGTTCTTTGCCGACACGGATTAGAATGTACCCGTTGGAGGCGATTGAGCGCCCGCCCTTCCATTGCCCATTCATGGCCCCGTACTGCCCACCCCACGTCGGCATCAGCCCCACCACGGATTAAAAGTGTGGTCGCACCACTCGATGCGGCTGGTGGTGCTCACAGCGCCGCCCTTATGAACGCCGCCGCCACCTGCGGAACCACGGAATTGCCGTAACCCCTCAGCCGCATCGCGCACGCTTCCCCCGTCGCTTGAGCTTCCTGTGCGCCCGGATCGCCGCCTGGCACCACGCGACGGGAAACCCCTGGAGCCACGCAGAGAAGGCCGCGTTTACAGCGCCGTCCGCTCATCGCGGCTGCCTGGCTTTGTCTGTCGTTTGACTTGCCATGACTTGCCGCGTTACTTGCGCGTCCAGGCCCGGGCCAAAGCCGGGGTTGGAGCCGGGCGCGGCGGACCGGGCGGCGCAGACGGGAGACGGGACGGGCGGCGGGACGAGAGGCGGGGACCGTCCGCAGGCGCGCACCACCCGCTCCCACCCGCCGCCCGCCTCGACCGCCGCCGGCGGGCAGCCGAGGGCCGCGCCCGGCGCCGCCCAGACGGTCCATTCGGGCGCGAGCTCGCGCTCGATCTCGAGCCCCGCCCAGACGCCGTCGGCGATATAGAGGCTGGCGCCGCCCGCCGGCCGCAGGCGCAGGGCGGCCCCCTTGATGCTGCCCAGGGCCATCACCGGCATCAGCCGCCGGGCGGCGCATATCTCCGGATCGAACAGCCGCAGCACGCCCACCAGGCGCCCCGCGCCGTCCTCGAGCCGGGCCAGCGCGCAGCCGCGCACGGCCTTGTCGTGCGGGTGGCGCGAGGCGGCGTGCCACTTCAGCGCGCGGCCCCAGGCGGGCGCCGTGGCCAGGCGTTGCAGCCAGCGGTTCGCCGCCTGGTTGCCGGCCCAGCCGCCGTCGGCGCCGTAGATCGCGTCGGTGCCTTGTTGCCACAGCATCCAGGCCTCGCGCTCGCGCTGGGCGCGGTCGAGGTCGGCGGCGCGCGGCCGCGCGCGGCGGACGGCGGCGCTCACCTGGATTCGCTCCCCGCCAGCTCCCGCTCCAGCCCCGCCGCCCAGGCCAGGCCCGCCGCCAGCGCCCGCGCCGCCGGGCCCTGGGCGGCGGCGAAGCGGCGCCCCAGCGCCGCCGGCGTCTCGCCGTACTGCAGCAGCAGGCTGGCCAGGATCGCCAGCGCGTCGAGGGTGTCGTTGAGGTCGGTGTCGGTGCGCCCGCGCGGGCGGATGAAGATTTCCCTGGCCTGGCCGCCGGCGTCGACATTGGCGCGCACGTGCAGGTCCACGTCCCCGGCCGCCAGCCGCCCGGCGGCGCCGAAGCGGCGGTGGGGCAGCCGATGGCGGCCGGCGCTCACGCGCCGCCGCCTTCCGGCCCACGGGGTATCCTTCGCGCCGGCCGGCCGGCCGCGTCGGTGGCGATCGCCGCCGCCTCCGCCGCCAGCGGGCGGAACGGCCGCGCCGGCGCCCAGGCGGCGCGGGCGCCGGTTGGCTCGCCCGGCGGTAGCATGTAGCGCCGCGCGCGCGACCGGCCTTCGGCCACCACCATGCCGGCGGCGATCAGCCGCGGCAGCAGGTAGGTGAGCTGGTGGCCATTCAACCCGGTCGCCGCCTCGATCTGCGTCCGCTTGCGGGGCCCGCCCGCCAGCGCCGCCAGCACCTTTTCCCGCGCCCCGCCGGCGGCGGCCGGCGCGGGTTCGCCGTTCCCCGCCCGGCTTGCTTTGCGCTTCCCGGCTGCTGTTTTCCGCCTCCCGTCCCGGCCAACCGCCGGGGTTGGCTCCCTGTTTGACGGGACGGGAGGCGAAGCAAATGGGCCGGGAAGCGGCAAAGAGGCGTCGTCTTCTGCGCCTCCCGTCCCGGCCAACCGCCGGGGCCAGCTGGCTGTTTGACGGGACGGGAGGCGAATCCGAGGGATGGCGCCGGGAAGCGGAAATGATCCGGCGGCGCCGCGCAGCACCGCCGCCGCGAAGGCCAGCGCCTCGCGCCGCCGCTCCAGCTCGCCGATGCAATCGTCAAGCGCCATGATCGCCGGCTTGAACGCGTCGGCCACCGGGCCTCGTCCTGAGCCTGTCGAAGGCCGGCCCTTCATGCTCAAGCCCCCGGAAAAGACCCCCCGCCGCCCGCGCTCGCGGGCGAAGGGGGGCAAGTCCGGGGAGGGATGCGGCCGCCGGTCTCCCGGCGGGGCCGCACCGGCCGATTCGCGCGCGGCCCCGTGAGGATGGGGCGGCGCCCGCCTCGGTCCCGGGCGGGGAAGCGCGTCACATTGGAATAAATCATCATCACGCCGCCGCCGGCGGCCCGTCCCCGCCGCCCGCCACGTCGCTCAGGCGCCGGTGGCCGGCGAAGGGGAATGGAGCGACTTTTCCGGCCGCCTCGCCCTCGCCCGGGCGCCGCTCGATTGCCTCCTCCAGCGCTCGCGCGCTGCGGAGGATGTGCGCCAGCCATTGGTTGAGCGCCGCGCCGGCGCCGGGCGGGATCCAGAGCGAGCCGTCGGCGCGGCGGGCGGCGCGCAGGCACTCGGCCAGGCAGTCGATCTCGGCGCTGAGCATATCCTCACCCCCGCCGCTGGTATTGCCGCACCAGCTCGGCCAGCGCCCGCTCGACACCGGGCTCGCCCGCGCCCTCCATGCCGGCCAGGCGGCGCACCTCGCCCTGGAACTCGGGCACCCGGGCCAGCAGCGTCAGCAGGTGCACCGCGTTCGGCGCCGCCCGCCCCTGCAGCCAGTTCTTGGCCGCCGCCGGGTTGCAGCCGGCTAGCCGCGCCAGCGCCTTGGCCGGCGCCCGGCTCTCGGCCACCGCCAGGCGCAGCGGAAGCACCAGCGCCGACACCGCCTCGGCCTTGGAGAGGCGCAGGATTGGCGCCTCGCCGGCCTTAACCGTTTGCCCCGCCGGGGGGTAAATCTTTCGCGCCGCTTGCGTCATCGCGCTCCTCCCGCGCCTGTTATGCTGTGGTCTCGGCGGCCGCGTCGGCGAGGCGCGCGAGATCAGCCAGCGTCGCCTCGGCGATGCCGCGCTTCTCCGCCGCCCGCACCAGCCGCCGCCAATAGCGCGCCGGGATCGATCCCCGCGCCCGCCATTGCCGAACCACCAGGCCGGAAACGCCGAGATCGCGTCCCAAGGCTTCGGCGCTCGGCCACTTGTCGATCACCTGTCGCATCGCCGCCGACGATACGAAATGTATCGCGGGCGGTCAATACCCCATGTATCGGCCCAACCGTTACATTTTGAGGCGCCATGATCGAGAGCAAGGACCGCATCCGCAAGCTGCTGGACGAGTTGCAGATGGACGTGCCGCAATTCGCCGCCTGGCTCGGCGTGCCGTCCTCGACCATGCGCTCGCTCGCCAATGGCACGCGGTCGATCTCCAAGGCCATGGCCGTGCGGCTGGCGCAGCGCTGCAATCTCAATCTCGAATGGGCGCTGCTCGGCAGCGGCCCCCAGCGCCGCCTCGCCGCGCCTTCCACGGCCGACGTCGCCGGTCTCGCCGAGGTGTCGGCGGCGCGGCCGGCGGCCGCCTTTTCCGACGGCGACCACGACCTCTACGCCGAGATCATCCGGCGCGTGCGCAAATGCTACGGCGAGGCCGGCGTCGCGCTCGCCGATGACGGCGATCTGGCCGCCGCCGAGCAGGTCTACAAGAAACTGCGCCGCTTCAGCCGCGGCCCCGCCGACCGCGCCGCCGTCCTTGACCTCCTGATCGATGAGGTCAAGACTGGCTTGCGGCGCCGGCGCGACCGCCTGATCGACCCGCCGCCGCAAGCGAAAGTGGACGCCAAGCGGCCCTGACGACGCCTCGCCGGCGCGCGCGCGACCTCGGAGCCCGACCGATGGAAGCCATCGCCGTCATTGCCGTGCTGCTCGCCGCCGGCGCGCTTTATTTCCTCCCCACCATCATCGCCGACCGGCGCCACCATCAGAACAGCGCCGCCATCGGCTTCGTCAATCTGTTCCTCGGCTGGACGCTGCTTGGCTGGCTGGCCGCCCTCGTTTGGGCGGCGAGCGCGGCGAACCACGCCCCGCCACCCGGCGAGGCCGGCGGCGGCGGGCCACGCCGCAAGTGCCCCTTCTGCGCCGAGCCGATCCAGCCCGAGGCCAAGGTCTGCCGCTTCTGCGGCCGCGATCTTCCCGCCGCCGCACGCATGAAAGTGGCGGGAGCTGACGCCGATTCGCTAGGGCCAAGACCCGGAGGATGAGGCCATGCGTTTCTGCTAC
>Ga0247727_10002702_pt1 | contig 40173 bp, 27 predicted proteins | sample WisWelCaveWW1625_FD_202498 | JGI IMG/M metagenome (GOLD analysis project Ga0247727, IMG submission 202498) | Biofilm microbial communities from Wishing Well Cave, Virginia, United States - WW16-25 | ecosystem: Environmental > Aquatic > Deep subsurface > Groundwater > Cave microbial mat | place... | reverse complement strand
GACGGCGCCGGGGCGCGGGTGACAGTGCTGCGCGACGGCGAGCCGCCCCTGGTCCGGCGCGCCCACACCGATGGCAGCTACCTCACCTCTAATGACATCCGGGTCCACTTCGGCTTGGGCGACCGCCCCGGGGTGCGGGCCATCGTGGTCCAGTGGCCCGACGGGTCCAAGGAGCGATGGCAGCAGTCCGAGACCAACCGCCTGGTGCGGCTCAAGCAGGGCAGCGGTAGATCGGAGTAAGGGCGGGGCCCTGTGCTACACTCGGGACCATGACTCCGGAGGAACGCTTCGAATTGCATGAGCAGTGGTTGCGGTCCATGGACAGCAACCACAGCCAGTTCGTAGAAGATCTGGCCCTGATGAAGCAGCAGCTGGTTGATTCGCAGAAGACCTTTGCCGCTCACCAGAAGGTGGTCGCCGAGCACATGGCCAACGTCGCCATGCACATGTCGGTGTTGACCATCGCCTTGGCGAAGTTCACGGAAGAAAGCGATCAACGATTTGCCCTGCTGGAGGCCGGCCACCTCAAGATCCAGGAAGGATTTGCCCGGCTGGAGGCCGGCCACCTCAAGATGCAGGAAGGCTTTGCCCGGCTGGAGGCCAGCCAGTTGAAGCTGGAGGCCGGCCAGCTCAAGATCCAGGAAGGATTTGTCCAACTGGAGGCCGGCGACCTCAAGATCCAGGAAGGATTTGTCAGGATAGAAGAAGAGCACCTCAAGCTGCAACAGGAAATGCGGGAGCTGCGAAGCATCGTCGAGCTCCACGCTCGGGCGGGCGGCCACCACACCCACCCGGCCGGGTGAATTCCTCCCCATGATCATCGGCGTCCCCAAAGAAACCTCCGCCGGCGAGCGCCGCGTGGCTCTCGTGCCGGAGCTGGCGCCTAAGCTCGTGGGGGCTGGCCTGGAGGTCCTCATCGAGAACGGGGCCGGGGAGGCGGCCGGGTTTGCGGATGCCGCCTATGCCGAAAAGGGCGCCCGCCTGGCGCCAGCCGTCATCGAGGCCGCCGACGTCCTGCTCAAGGTTCAGCCGCCGTCGGCCGGCGAAATCGGACGGATGAAGCCGGACGCCACCCTGATCGGATTCCTCCTCCCTTACTCGAACGGCGAGGGAATCCGGGCGCTGGCGGCCCGCGGCATCACCTCCTTCTCGATGGAGCTGATGCCGCGCATCACCCGCGCTCAACCGATGGATGCCCTCAGCGCCATGAGCACCGTCGCCGGCTACAAGGCCGCCTTGATCGCCGCCAACCATCTGCCAAAGTTCTTTCCGCTGCTGATGACCGCGGCCGGCACCGTCACCCCGGCCCGCGTCTTCATCGTCGGGGCGGGGGTGGCCGGTCTGCAAGCCATCGGCACTGCCCGCAGGCTGGGAGCCGTAGTGGAAGCCTACGACACCCGTCCGGCCGTCAAAGAACAGGTCGAAAGCCTCGGGGCCAAGTTCGTGGAGCTGGCCTTGGAAACCCGGGACGCCCAGGACCAGGGCGGATACGCCAGGGCCCAATCGCAGGACTTCTACCAGCAACAGCAGCAATTGATGTCCAAGTCGGTGGCCACCGCCGACGCTGTCATCACCACGGCGCTGGTGCCGGGCCAGCGGGCCCCGGTGCTGATCACCGAAGAAATGGTCCGGTCCATGCGCCGTGGGTCGGTCATCGTCGACCTGGCGGCCGAACAGGGAGGCAACTGCGCCCTCACGGAGCCGGGCCGGGAGGTGGAGCGTCACGGGGTGGTCGTGGTAGGCCCGCTGAACCTGCCTAGCACCGTGGCCTACCACGCCAGCCAGATGTATGGCCGGACCGTGATGAGCTTCCTCCTGCACCTGCTCAAAGACGGACGCCTGGAGCTGGATCTGGACGACGAGCTCACCCGCGGCCCCCTGGTGACTCGCGGGGGAGAGGTGCTCCACGAGGCCGCCAAGAGGTCCCAGCCATGACCGTAGAGACGCCGGAACTCGAGATCGGCCTCTACATCTTCATGCTAGCCGGATTCCTCGGCTACCACGTCATCACGCGGATCCCGCCGCTGCTCCACACCCCGCTCATGTCGGCCACCAACGCCATCTCGGGGATCTCTCTGGTCGGATCCCTGGTTGTCGCCGGGGCGGATTACGGGCCCCTGAGCACGGTTCTGGGCTTCATCGCGGTGGCTTGTTCCTCCACCAACGTGGTCGGCGGCTTTCTCATCACCGACCGCATGCTCCGGATGTTCAAGACCACCCGCGACGACGCCGCCCGGCGCCGGAAGCTTTCGCCCAAGCTGCTGCTGCTGCTGGCCATTCTGGTCCTGGTGGTCGCCGCCCTCCTGGCCGGGTACTGGTTCCGGCAATTCGGAGCCGGCGCCGGAGAGTCGGTCTCGAGCGCCCTGTCGGCCAACGCTCTGCGCTATTCCTATATCCTCTCGGCCGCCCTGTTCATCCTGGGCCTCAAGGGCCTGAGCTCGCCGCGGTACGCGCGGCGCGGAATGTTCCTGGCCGAGTGCGGAATGCTGCTGGCGGTCATCGGCACGCTGTTTCACCCCGAGATCGTCACCTATCGCTGGATCCTGGTGGGCCTGGTCATCGGCACCGCCCTCGGAGGCGCCATGGGGTGGTGGATTCCCATGACCGCGGTGCCGCAGCGAACCGCGTTTTCGCATTCCCTGGGGGCCCTGGCCGCCACCCTGGTCGGGATCTCCGAGTACTTCCGTCACGGCGAGGCCCTGGGGGCCGTGAAGATGACCACCATCGGCCTGGAGGTCGTCATCGGCGGCCTGACCTTCACCGGAAGCCTGATGGCGGCGGCCAAACTCCAGGAGCTGCTGCCGGGAGCCCCCATCACGTACCGGGGACAGAACATTTCCAACATCGCCCTGCTCGCCAGCACCGTCGGGATCCTCATCTACCTGGTCTTCGTGCCCTCGGCCAGCGCGCTGTTCTATGTGATGGTCGGGCTGGCGCTGCTGTTCGGCTGTCTGCTGGTGATACCCATCGGGGCCGCCGACATGCCGGTGGTGATCGCACTGCTGAACTCCTACGCCGGCCTGGCCGACGCCTCCATGGGGTTCGTGCTGATGAACAAGATCCAGATCATCACCGGCTCGCTCGACGGCACCTCCGGCTTCCTGCTGTCGCTGCTGATGTGCAAGGCCATGAACCGCTCGGCGGCCAACGTGCTGTTCGGGGCCTTCGGCAAGGTCCAGGAGGTTACCGCTGGCCCGGCGGCGGAGGCCAAGGGGACGGTCCGAAGCATCTTGCCCGAGGAGTTGGCCGTGGTGCTCGAAGATGTGCGGTCGGTGATCATTGTCCCGGGTTACGGGATGGCGGTGGCCCAGGCGCAGCACGGGGTCAGCGAGCTGGCCAACACCCTGGCCCGGCGCGGAGTCGACGTCAAGTACGCCATCCACCCGGTGGCGGGAAGGATGCCGGGCCACATGAACGTGCTGCTGGCCGAAGCCAACGTGCCTTACGACCGGCTGTACGAGATGGAGCAGATCAACCCTTATTTCGGCGAGGCCGACGTGGCGCTGGTGGTCGGCGCCAACGACGTCACCAACCCGGCCGCCCGCCACAACCGCTCCAGCCCCCTGTACGGCATGCCGATCCTGGATGTCGAGCGCGCCAAGGCCATCATTGTGATGAAGCGCAGCATGCGGCCGGGCTTCGCCGGCGTGGACAACGAGCTCTATTACAATCCCAAATGCATGATGCTGTTCGGGGACGCCAAAGACAGCCTGAACAAGCTCTTCGCCGCCTTGAAGTCGTAGTCAGTAGTCAGTAGACGGTAGACAGTAGTCAGTAGACGGTAGTCAGCGCGCCGAGCGTCGCCGCGCCTGATCCCACCTGGAATCGAGAACTAATCCGAGGATGGCGGGGTCCATGGTTCACGGCGGCTCTGGATGCCTTCTTCCACGTCCCGCGCGAAGTCTTCGTCGATCGCAGCGTTGACCCGGGGCGTAGTGGCTCGGAAACCGGCCTACCGCGAACCCTCGGTCGCCACCCAGTAGACCTCTTCCTTGACCGATTCCTTGGGGAATCCGGCGCGCCCCAGCACCCCTTTGACATTCTTGATCATGTCGGGGTTGCCGCAGGCGTAAACGGTGGTGTCGGAGGCCGTGAAGCCCAACTGGTCCAGGTGCTTGCGGAGCACGTCCTCGCAGCGGCCCAGCTCGCCCTTCCAGCCCGGGTCGAGCCACGTGCGGCTGATGCTGGGGATATAGCGAAACCAGGAATGCCCGGTCGCCATGCCGCCGAGCTCCTCGGCGTAGCCCAGCTCCACCGAGACGCTGGCGCCGTGCAGCACCACCAGCTCATAGGGTATCGATTCCCCCGAGGCCTCCCGCGCCGCCAGCTCCCGCGCCATGCTGATAAACGGGGCCACCCCGGTAACCGTGCCCACCAGTAAATGGTTCCGATGGCCGCTGGCCACATCCAGGGTAAAGCGGCCCTTGGCCGCCCGCCGCACGAAGACCTCCCCGCCGGCGCCGATATTGTATAACTGAGGGGTTAGCTCTCCGTGGGGCACCAGCTCCAGGAAAAACTCCAGCTCCGGCTCCCGCGGCGAAGAGGCCACTGAATAAGGCCGCTCCACCATCCGGGGGTTCCCTGGCAGTCCCACCGTGACGTATTGCCCGGGTACGAACGAAACCGCCTCCTCCGGCCGGATCCGCACCACCCATAGCTCGGAGGTAATCTCCCGCCGGCTGGCCACCACGGCTCGAATGTGCTTGCTGTCCATTGGTCGAACCCCTTGTTCTAGCAGCAGAAGTCAAACCACCGCTTGCTGACGCGCGCGGCTCAGTAGAATCAGCGCCTTCCCGAAACGCGACCGTAAGGGAGCGGTATTACCACGGGCTGCTACGCCCGGGCGGCCACTGCTTCCCCACTGGCCGCGTAGAGCGTGTCCCGCAGCTCCGGGATCTGAATCTCCACGCGCGTGCCCCGCCCCGCCTGGCTGTCGATCGACATCCGGTACTGCTCGCCGAACAGCACGTTGAGTCTCTCCCGCACGTTGCTCACCCCGATGCCGCGCTCGTAAATGTCGCCCATCCTCTCGGCCGGGATCCCCACGCCGTCGTCCTCAATGGTCAGGCGCAGCAGGCCGTCGGCGCAGCCGGCCCGCAGCGTGATGGTGCCCCCCTCCACCTTCCCGCTCAGGCCGTGTCGGATGGAATTCTCCAGGATCGGCTGCAACAGCATGCTGGGGATGAGGGCCTCCAGCGCCGGCTCCTCGATCTGCTTCACGATCCGGAGTTTGTCGCCGAAACGGACCACCTCGATCGAGAGGTAATCCTCCATCAGCTCCAGCTCGTCCCGCAACGGGCTGAAGGTATCGTGTTTGCGCAGCAGCCGGCGCAGAATGGTGGAGAGCTTAAACACCAGCAGGCGGGCCTTCTCCTGGTCGCTGCGGATCAGCGAGGCCACCGAGTTGAGGGTGTTGAACAGGAAGTGCGGGTTGATCTGACGCGTCAGGGCGTCCAGCTTGGCCTGGATCAGAAGCCGCTGCTGCTCCTCCAGCTTCACCTCGTTGCGGGTGTTGTTCCAGACCTTCAGGGGCAACGCCACGCAGGCCACCGTGGTGACGTAGAGGGCGATGTAGTCGCCGGCCGCCGGCGGCGGGTCCTGCCACCGGGGATACAAGTAGAACAGCTTGGCCGGCCCGAAGATATGGCCCAGCAGGTCCCGCAAAAACTCCATCGAGACGCAGGCGAACAGCAGCAGCATCTGGAAGGCGCCGCTGGGCCCCCGCCTCCGGTAGCGGAACCATCTATAAAAGGTCAGATCGAAGGACGGCGAAAAGCGCCAGACCTCTTCGGGACTGGGGGCCAGGTCGCGCAAGAAGCCGCCCACCGCCCCCACACCGACCAGCAGCGGCAAGGTCACATACTCCTGGTTGAAGAACCCCGGCAGGCCTACCACCAGCCCGGCCAGCGATCCGGTGACGTATCCGCCCAACAGCCCCGCCACCAGGGCGCCCTCCAGACTCAGATCGGCGGCTTGATAGCCGGCCAGGATCCGCACCACCACGCCGAAAGCGAAGATGGTCCCCAGCCAGAGTCCGAACTTCAGACGCTGCTCCAGCGTCCGCTCCTCGCGCAGCAGCATGCGCTTGACCGGATTCCACCTCACCAGAATGCTGGCCAGGGCGGCCACCATGCCGACCTTCACCAGCAAGCTGACCAGGAACTGCTGCTCGGTGGGCATAAACAGTGGAACAGGCTTCGCTCCATTATAATAGGCGGATGGGCGCCGTGCAGCCAGTCCTGCGACCGTTGGCGGAAGCCGACTTCCCGTGCCGCTTCGCCCACTTTCGCATCTACGGCTTCGAGGCGGGTGAGGAAAGCGTGGTGGCGCTGAAACTTGGCGAGCTGGGTGGGGCGCCGGCGCCCCTGGTGCGGATCCACTCCCAGTGTCTGACCGGGGACGTCTTCGGCAGCCTGCGGTGCGACTGCCGCTCCCAGCTCGAAATGGCCCTGGAACGCATCGCCGCCGAGGGCCGGGGCCTGCTGATCTATGAGGCCCAGGAAGGACGCGGCATCGGCCTGATCAACAAGCTCAAGGCCTACCAGCTCCAGGACTCCGGGGCCGACACCGTAGAGGCCAACCAGCAACTGGGCTTCGAGGCCGACCTGAGAACCTATCAGGTGGCGGTGGCGGTGCTGCGCCACTTCGGCGTCGATCGGGTGCGGCTGCTATCCAACAACCCCGAAAAGATCCAGGCTTTGGAACAGGCCGGCATCCCGGTCGAGGAGCGGGTCCCCTGCCAGGCCGAAACCACCGCCCGGACCCAAGCCTACCTACAAACCAAGAAAGACAAGCTCGGCCACTTGTTGGAGGGGTTGTAGGTCAGTCGAACCGAACCACCTCGAGACCGAGCGCCGCGGCGGCGTCAGCCAGCACGCCATCGGCGGTCGCGAGTCTGGTGGCCCCCAGATCCCGGGCGATGGCGAGCTGCAGCGCGTCCAGGCTCCGCAGCGGGTGTGCCTTCAGACGAGCCACGATTTCCACTGCCGCCAAGGCATGGGAGTCCTCGAGAGGATGAACCAACAGGAACCCGGCCCGGATGTCGTTCTCGAAGGTGGAAAATACCTGGCCTTCCAGCCCTGGCGTGATCTCCCTGGCCCGTCGCCGCCGCGCCAACACGGATCGCATCTCCAGCACGGTCAGACGGCTGATCGCTCCGACGCCGTGCTGGCGAAGGAAGGCCTGGCCAAGTGGTATTTGAATGAGCCCCGATCTACCGGCCATCCCGGTCCTGCCGGACGAGGACTTCACTCGGCACCGACAGTCGCCGCATCTTGGCGCGCAAGTCCGCATGCGAAGGCAGGGACCGGGCCGATCGCGGCGGCAGCAAGCGGGCCAGCGGACGGCCGCGGCGCGTCACCAGGACTTCTCCGTCCTTGGCCACCAGGCTGTCAAGACCCGGCAAAGCGGCCCGCAACTGCCGGATCGTCAGGGTTCTCATGATGGGGCCTCCATACCCTTGTGTCACGTCTGATATTATTGTGGCACAACTCACGACGCGGAGTCAACAGACAACATTGGCCCCAACCCCATCCGCCGCAGCAGCTCCTGGTAGCGCGGGTCGGCGCGATAGGGGTCGGCCATCGGCGACACCGCAACGAACGGCAGCAGCACCGAACGCTCCTCGCAAGCTTTGTCAAGCCACGCAAACATCTCATCGGGGTCCAGGCCCGCATAGACCATCGCGATCAGGTCCGAGGAAACGTGCTGGCGGGCGGAGAGCGCCCGCAGCTCCTCGATTGTCTTCAGGGCCTGTTGCCGGTCGCCGGCCATGGCGTGCGCGTGACCCATCCAGGCCATGGGCGCCGGATTGCCGGGCGCCAGAGCCAGCGCCGTTTGGTACTCGGAAATGGCTTCCTGGAGCTGCCCGCTGTAGTGGTACGCCAATCCGAGCCAGCCACGCCCGAGATAGAAGTTGGGGTCGAGATCCAGGCACTTGCGCAACTGGGCAATGGCCTCCTCGTAGCGGCGGGCATGGACCAGGCTGAACCCCGTGCCGGAGCTCATGGCCGGTGAAAGCGGATCGAGCGCCTCGGCGCGCTTGGCCTGCTGGAGGGCCTCCTCGAAGCGGCCCAGGACACTCAGGTGCATGGCGTAGTAGTAACGCGGCAGCGAGTTGTCGGGGTCGATCTCGATGGCTCGCCGGAATTCCTTCTCGCCCGTCGTCCAGTCCCAGTCGAAGAAGCTGGCCGCCAGACCGAGCACGGCGTGAGCCTCGGCGAGCCGGTCGTCCATCTCCAGGGCGCGGCGAAGCGCGGCCTTGGCCCGTGGGAAGACCTCCTTGGCCGGCTCCATGCTGTAAAACCCCAGCAGGGAGAAGCAGCCGCCCAGCCCGGCGTGGGCTGGGGCGAAGGCGGGGTCCAGCGCGATGGCCTGCTGGAAGTGCTCGATGCCCTTGCGGATCGACTCCGGCGTGCGCCGGTTCCAGTGGAAGCGGCCTTTCAGATATGACTGGTAGGCCTCCGTGTTCTCGGTGTGGCGCTTGGCGAGGCGCTTTCTCTCTTCCCCGGTGAGGCGCAGGCGCAGCGCGTCGGCGATCTCCCGGGCGATCTCTTCTTGCACCGCGAAGATGTCGGCGAACTGGCGGTTGTACTGCTGGCCCCAGAGCTGGGCCTCGGCTTCGAGATCCTCCAGCTCGGCCCGAACGTTCAGCGTATCGCCCCGGTGCATCACGCGGCCGGTGACGATGGCGCGGACCTTCAACTCGCGCCCGACCTTGCGCGGGTCGAGCTGCCGCCCCTTGTAGCGGAAGACGCGGCTGCGCGGCGCCACGCGCAGCTTCGGCAACTCGGACAGGCTGTTGATGAGGTTCTCGGTGATGCCCTCGCCCAGGTACTCGGCGTCGGGGTCGCCGCTGAGGTTGGCGAACGGCAGCACGGCCAGCGAATCGATGGCCTTGCGCTGCCGGGGCGCCGGAGCGGCTTTCGCGATCGTTGAAGGCGTGCTCAGCAGCGAGCGCAGGGCGTAGGCCAGGTCGTGCGCCGAGTGGAAACGCTGCGCGGGCTGTTTCTCCAGGCAATGGGCGATCAGGCGCGGCAGCTCGGGCGAGAACTGCTTGCTGGAGATCTCTGGTGGCTCCTCCCTCAGGATGGCGGTCATGGTTTCGACCGGCGTCGCGCGGGCGAAGGCGCGCCGGCCGCTGATCATCTCGTAGAGAATCGAGCCGAGCGAGAAGATGTCGCTGGCCGCCTCGGCCCGCTCGCCCCGCACCTGCTCCGGCGACATGTAGCCGAGCGTCCCCAGCACCGTGCCGGGCTCCGTCGCGGTTTCAGCGGCGGTCGCTCCCGAGCTGGATTGGCGCGGCTCGTAGCGCGCCAGGCCGAAATCCAGAATCTTCACCCGCCCGTCGGATGTGAGGAAGATGTTCTCCGGCTTCAGGTCACGATGGGTAACGCCCTTGGCGTGCGCCTCGGCCAACCCGTCGGCGACGGCGATCGTCGTTTCAACCGCCTTGCGCCAGGCGAGCTCGGCGCCGCCCAGGCGAGTACGCAGCGTCTCGCCCTCCAGCAGTTCCATGACGACATAGCTCGTGCCCTGCTCGACACCGACGTCATAGACGGCCAGGATGTTGGGATGCGACAGCGCGGCCACGGCGCGCGCCTCGCGCTCGAAGCGAGCCAGGGCGGCCGCGTCCCGCGCCAGATGCTCGGGCAGTACTTTGACGGCCACCTCGCGGTCGAGCCGCGAGTCCCGCGCCCGGTAAACCTCGCCCATGCCTCCGGCGCCCAGCGGGGCCAGAATCTGGTAGGGGCCCAGGTGCGCGCCCACTGTCAGTGCCATAGTCCGTCCCCAGCGTGAACCGCTATTCTATAACGGCATAACCGCCCACCACCAGGTATCTAACGCCTTTCGAGTTGAGCAACCTCAAGAACTCTTTGAAGTCGGCCGGCAGCGGCATGTCCATACAGGGTCCGTCGCAGGAACTCGAGGGCCTGCAGCCGCTCCTGCGGCGTTCTTGTAAGCCAATAGGCGGTCGAATCGTCCCGATCGGTCAGACGCGCGACAGCCAGCCGGGAGCGGTCCAGGCGGATCTCAGGGAGCGGGTTCATCTGTTTAATAGTTTAGCCTAATGCAAGGGGGGCGGGGAAATCCACTCACCCACGCCACCATTCTTCGCTCGCCGCCGTGGCCTTAGTGAGCAGCAACAGCCAGTCGTCCAAGCTCGGCCACTTGTGTCCCCTCGACCGTCGCTCCTGTCGCAAGCGGCGTCGCCAGACTGTCGCAAGTTTGTCACAAGCCGCCAGAGGTTGGCGCCGCGCGGTAGACCAGCCGGTTGGTCGCGCCTTGCACCACCAGCACGCCCTTCTCGACTAGGCTGCGCAGGTCGCGCTGCAAAGACCGCCGGTGGACACCTGGGCACTTCGCCTCCAGGTCCTGGATCTGGAACTCCGCCTGTCCCAGCGCAAGTTCCAGCGCCACGCGCTGTCGCCCCCCAAGCTTGTACTTCTTCGCCAGGACCTCCAGCCGGATGATGGCCTCCCCCTTCCCCTGTACTTCCTGGAGTTGCGAACTTAGGCCGAAGGTGAAGTACTCCAGCCACTGGGTCAAGTCGAGATCCTGCCGGCGAACGCTCTGGATGGCCCGGTAGTAGCCGGACCGGTCCCGATCGTAGTACTCGCTGAGCGTGAACAGGCGCTTGAAGTCGTAGCCCTTCCTATACATACAGAGCATGGAGAGCAGACGCGCGGTCCTGCCGTTGCCGTCGACGAAAGGATGGATGTGAACCAGTTGGAACTGAGCGATGCCCGCAACCAGGATCGGGTGGATCTCTTGTTCCGAGTTCAGCCAGGACGCGAACGCCGTCATCAGCGGAGGGACATCCTGGGGTGGCGGTGGCGTGTAGATGATCTCCTTGGTGATGGAGTTGGCCACGTAATTCTGAATCCGGCGGTACTCTCCTGGTGAGGCCGTGTTGCCGCGGACGCCGCGGACCAAGCGCTTGTGGATCTCTCGGATCAAGCCTTCCGTGACGGGTTCGCCGCTCCCGAGGTAGTCGGCGACCAGGTCGAATGCCGTCCGGTAGTTGATGACCTCCTTGGCGTCATCGGCGTTGACCCCGGCGAGCTTTTGGCCGGCAAGCAGGCGCTCCGATTGGTCCAGCGTGAGTTCGGTGCCCTCGATGTGGGTGGTGTGATGCGCCTCCAGGACCAGGGCACGCTGCTGCATGGCGGCGATCCACTCCTCCGAGAGCCGGGCCGCCTCAAGAAACCCGCGCGCCCGCTCGATCCGGGTCAGACCGTCGGCCATGGTGTTCGTGATTCGGAATTTCGGTCGCAGCGTCATTCCGCTACTCCATTTCCCGCTACTCCAGCAAAGCCTTGAACACCGCGTCGGCGGCGTCCTTGTAGAACTCGATGCTAATGCGGGTCCAGAGGTCGTCGGGCAGGTCGTTGAGTTGCCGGCGGGCGGCGACGGGCATCAGTAGGGTTTGCGCCTGCTTGTCGATCGCCAGCTCAGCGATTCGCGTCGCGTTCGGAATCATTTCGATGGAGCCGCCGAGATTCAGGGCGCCGACAAGGATGGCGCCTCCTCGGGTGTTCTTGCCGAGCAGAGATCCGCACAGCGCCACCAGGACCGGCAAGCCCAGCCCGCTTCCGGTTTTGTCGGCGTCCATGGCGCGCATTTGAATCGAGAACTCATGCTCGCGGGGATCGCGGTCACCCACCAGCTCCTTCGCCCGGGTGTACAGGTTCTGCTCGCCTACCTTGACACTCTCCCGGAAAGCCGCCGCCGGCGGCTGGTTCAGAATCTTCACCCCGCTGCCCGGACCGGAGGTCACCTCGATGCGGTACAGACCGGCGCCGGTCTCGGGCGTGCCCGCGCTCGCGGCCCACACCTGCCCGGGCGGCAGCGGATCGCTCTCGATCGCCTCGTCGCTGTGCAGCTCCGGCGTCGAGACAAACTGCTCGACGCCATCCAGGCCCAGCGTGTAACTGAAGTGCGTGTTGCGGAACTCGCTCTTGAAGCAACGTTTCTGCTGTTCCTTGACGCGCCGGCGGGATTCCAGCGCCAGGCGTACCATCCACTCCAGGTCCTCGTCTGACACGGGCATGTCCGGCTTGGGGAACAGCAGTTTCGTCAACCCGCTGACCGTCTTACTCACCGCCTCGATGTCGCGCCCACTCAGCGCGCCCCCGAGGTAGACGCGGCCCTGCATCACCGACATGCGGTTGCCCGAGCGCAGCTTGGTCCAGCACTCGCTCAGGAAATCGCTCACCAGGCCAAAATGGTCCGTCAAATGCTCCGCCTGGTTCAGTTTTGGGAAGTCCCAGCCGGGGGCAAAAGCGTGGATGCGATCCATGAACGCCGTGTCGTTGCGCATTTCGGGTGGCAGCGGACTCAGCAGGTGCCCCACCCGCTGCTGCTGCTCCACATCCACGTCGAAGTTGCCGACCATTACGATGCCGCCCTCGGCGCGGATGTTCTCCTTGCCCCGACTGAACTGGCCAGAGGCCATGTAGCCCTTCATGATGTTGACGCCGTCCTTTTGATCGAAGGAGATCCCCGAAATCTCGTCGAAGCAGACCACGTCGTACAAGCACACCAGCCCGCGCTGCCCGGTTGCGTTGTTGACGAACATTTTGGCCACCGTCGCCTTCCCGCCGGAGATCAGGTGGGCGTAAGGGGAGATCTGCTGAAACAGGTGGCTCTTGCCAGTTCCGCGTGGACCAAGTTCCACCAGGTTGTAGTTTCGTTCGACGAACGTCGCCATGCGCAGCACCGCCACGCGCTTGGCGCGTTCATTCAGTCCTGCCGGCTCCAGCCCGACCGATCGGATGAGCAGATCTTTCCATTCCTGGGTAGTAAACTTCTCGCGTCCTCGCGCCAGCACCTCCAGGACGTCCGATTTCGACATCTGAATGGGTCGCAGGCCTTCAATGCAGAATGGCCGTCCTCCGGACTCCTGCGCCACGATGCCGTCGTAGGAGAGCGTCACCTCGGCATAGAAGCCGTCGGTGAGCATCCGCTCGTTGTCATGGACCAGATCGTCACCGATGCGAATCTCGCGGAGGGCCAGGCTGGGCAACTCGGCAATGAAGCAATCGTTTTTGGTGTCCAGACGCGCCCGAACGATGTCGATCAGCTTCACCGAGCCGTCCTGTTTCGCCTTCGCCTTGAAGAGCTCCTCTTGGCCGGTGCGAACGGTGCGGTCCTTGAGCTGCTTCTCCACGATCTCCAATCCTTCCGCAATCTCCTGGTCGTCGGTGCTGGCGCAATAGCGCCCCAGCAGAAATTCCACCACGTAGGTGGGGACTGGATACTGCCGGGCGTACTTCCGGACCAGGTCCTTGCGAACCAGGTAACCGTCGAACGCGGCCGCCGCAAGCTTGTCCAAGTTGTCCATTGCCTTAACAGTTGGGGTCACATTCATGCCTTCTCTCCCACGATCGTGGTCTCGGAAGCCAGTACTTTTCCACTTGCATCCAGTACGACCACCGATGCCGCCTGGCCCTCGTACTTGTCGTCGGGCACGGCCAGCCTCACCTCCCCCGCCGGCCCGAGCGGTTTTGGCGCCGTCAGGATGGTGCTGCCTGCCTGCTTCCAGTTGGTCCGCAGATCCACCAGCAGAGAGGCATCGTTCGTTTTCACCCGAACCTTGCACCGCATGCCGCGCCACTCGACGGACTGAATGGAGACGTGAATCGTCTCGGCTCCGCGCTCCACCAGTAGCTCCGGAATGACGCATTCCTGCGGACTCACGCCACCGTGCGCGTAGCGCTCCTTGGCCCGGAAGCAGGCGATGCCCGGCGGTGAGACGATCCGTACATCCTCATTCCAATGCCACGGATACGCGGGAACGGTCACGTCCGAGCCGCCTTTTACCACCGCACAGCGGGTCCATTTGGTCTCGGTCAAGTAGGCCGGCATCTCGACCTTCGGCAGCCCCTCCGGCAGCAGCAGCCAACCGTGGTCGGTCACCACCCGCACTTTGCGCCAACCGGCATCCAGCAGGCCAGCCACGCGATCGGCAACCCGCATCACCTCGTCCTGGAGTTGATAGACAAGCTCCCCTTGCAGGCTGTGGCCCATCCTATCGATATGTCCGCACTCGGCCCAACCGCCCCATTCGCTGCCAGCCGGTATGCGCGTCTCATCGCCTTCCATGATCTCGACACCCTGGCTCGCCATTCGTTCTCGGAGAACCGGAGCAATGGCGGCCTTGCCGCCGAGGAGTGGCATAAAGTCTTCGCCCTTACTCCCCATGATTTCGCCGGCCACCGGGGTGGCCGCTGGCTTGGCCGTAGCCGTCACTGTGGGCAGGGTGGAAAGACGGTGCGTCATTCTTACCACCAGGGAGCGCGCCTCCAGAACCTCCCGGAGCGAACCGGCGAGGTCGAAGCGCAAGCCGTCGACAAACAGAAGGCAGGTGTCTCGTTCGCCCGTGGTCAAGCCTACGCCCTTGCGGATCTCGCCGGACTGCTTGGCGACGAGCTCCTGGAAGTGGCGGGCGGACTTGTCGAGCCACGGCTCATAGAGCGCGCGGACCACTGGCGCCATCACGGTGGTGTCCGCCGTGGTGTGGAACTGCGCCAGCGCCTCCATGGCCGCGCGGTCACATTGCCAGCCGCTATCGGCGTAAGCGGAGGCCGCCGCCTGCACCGTCGTGCCGCCCACCGGGGATGAGGCGAACTGGGCCAAACGGGACAAAGGAACCAATGCCCGGGCCCACGGGCTCTCCCGCAGCCGCGCCCAGACCCATTCGCGACGCACCGCGTGCTTCCGTTCGAGTTCGAGCACCCGAGCGCAGGCCGCAGCGTGTGGCATTCCGGCTATGGCCTCCAACTGTTTCCGCAGGTCCAACTCATCTTGCTGGTTGATCTTCGGGTTGCGGGAAGGGTCCAGGGAGAGCAGTCCTTGTCTATTCCCCGACGCCGGCTCACTGAGCCGCCTGGCGAGGCCCGGGTACAACTGGGGCGCCTCACAAAAATGGCGCCACACCGGTTCCAACGCTGCATCGCCGCGCAACAGGGCGGCGGCAACGCCTGGCGCGCCCTCGGTGTCCGGATCGAACCGGAACTGGGACTTGCAGATGTTCCGAAAAGAGTCCCAGGGCGAACCGGCGGCGCCCTCCTCGAACAGCTCGGGGCCGTTCATCCACCGCAGCAAGTCGCGAACCGGGTCGGTGACCGACAGCTTGTCGAAGTCATCGGCATCCAGGCGCCGGCCGCGCAAAGCGCTCGTGTCCACGTCCGCCAGGACAGGCAACACGCGCAGCATGGCCTCTTCGGTGCGCCGATCCCGCGCCAGATCGAGACCGAGGCCGTCGTCGGAGACCAGGAACGCCTGGACGGTCCAGTCATGCCCGTTGGATTGATGCCAGATGCGGCCGCGAAACTGAAGCTCGACCAGCGGCTGCAACCGAGCAGGGCAATCGCCGCCGGCGCGCAGATCCTGCCGGCTCACACGCGGCAGGTACAACACGGGGGTCTCATCGGGCGGCGGCGCTTCGGGCAGCGTCCGATCCACAATGCACTTCAGCCAGATCGCCGGCCCGGTGCGCGAGGCAGGATCGTAGCGGCCCAGCGTGTAGAGGGCCGGCAGCACCGCGCGCAATGCCGGGATCAACGGCTCCCACTGTCCCTCCGCGTCCGTCCACAGGATGGCCGCCGGCGGAACGCGGCCGTCAGGCGCCAACATTGCCGAGCGCAGCGATGCCTCCAGCGCTCGCGGCAGATTCCGCCCGCCCTCCGTGGCTCGCCTCATCGCCTCCTCCCCCTGTCGCCCTGTCGTTCCTCCGGGGTCAGCCGGTATTTCTGCAACCTGCTGTTGGGCTTGTCAGGAATCGTGTATTCGACAATCCCCTGGACCACCAATCCGCGAACTGTGGCATGCAGTTGGCCGTCGATCCTGTTCTTGCCCACGGCCCTGGCAATCTCAGCTTTCGACAGCGGACCCGTCTGGAGGGCGAACAAGACCCTGCTCCCAAGGACTCCGGCCGACTCCACCTGTGACTCTACCCTCGACTCTACCCTCGACTCTACCTCCGACCCTACTTTCGACTGTCCCTGAAGGGCCGCGGCGGCCATCGGCGTCCGGAACGTGACGATCAAGAAGCCCCCTCTCTCTTCGAAAAGCGGCGGGGCCGCGCCCTGCTCCCTGCACGCCGCAATCACTCGATTCGTGCCTCGTCCCCAAATCTCAACCGCACCGGTCCGGTGAAACGCCCCTGCGATCAATGGGTTTACCGGCTTCGAATCATGCCGCCCCGAAAGCTGTTTCACCGTAATGCCTGTGGGTAGGCGGCCGAAACTCCGAATCTCGATCCGGTCATCGAAGACGGCAATGGCCACGTAGCCGCCCGGATCGGAATAATCGCGGTGCATGACAGCATTGAGGAGGATCTCCCGAAGGGCGTCCAGTGGAACCGGGAATCTGTCCTCGCGAAATATCTGGCCCCTGGGAAACCGCGCCCCGAGCGGCATGGTCCGTTCCAAAAAGCCTATGCCCTGGCGCACCATCGTGAAGGCATTCATTTGTTCCTGGCGGTTGTCCACAATCTGACCGGTGACCTCGACCCCCCGGAACCGACCCATTTTCAGAAGGCACTGAGGATAATCGGGCAGGAACCTCCTGCCATAAAGCACCTGCGCCGCCCGCGTCAGGACGCCGTTCACACGCAGGCCCAGCCGGTCGAGGATTTCCCCCGTATCGCCGCTGGTGTCCGGCGAAATCCGGTTCTGCTGGATGGCCAGCTCGCGCGTACGCAGGATTTCCTTGCGGTCCAGGTCTTTCAGCGTCAGTCCCTCGGCAGGCAGGTTCTCCCAGCGACGCTTGGCGTGGCCGCCCTCCACGAGCAAACGCTCGTACTTAGCCTGCGGCATCCGGCGCGTCGTGCTGCCCACCCGCTCATAGGCCCGGCCTTCATAGGTGAAGGGGCGGGTCTCCTGGACGTCCTCGACCCCAACGGCTACTACCTGCCGATCCCCTTTGACCTTGACGCGATGGATGGTAACGTGGATCGGCGGCTCGAAGCGGTCCATCGCTTGCGCGACCTCGCGCAGCGTCTGGTCGGAGACGGATTGCCCTTCCACCGCGCCGTCGGGCCGAACGCCGAAAACCACGGCGCCTCCGGAACCGTTTAGAAAGGCGCAGAGCGTTTGCATGCCCTCTCTCAGCTCGCCTGTCGAGCGCTTAAACTCCACTGTGGACCCCTCTCCCGGTTTGACGAGAGCAGCAAGTTGCTTCGCGTTGCTGGGAATGACGATGCCCGTCGTCGATGCACTCCACCGCCTTCGCCTCATCGCGCGACAACCCCTTTCCTTGCCCGGGATTCCTTCTTCGCTTTCAACGAATGGTGCAGGTCGTTCCAGGGGGCGCCATCGAATTCTCTGCCGAGGAAATCGTCGGCGCGTACCTCCCATTTCCAGAACCAGGGGAAGTCCACTTTGTCACGGTGAGGTTCCTTGCCGCCGTCTGGCGCCGGCATCGCGGAGCGGAGCGACGCCTCCAGGGCTCGCAGCAGGTTTCCCTCTCTCATTCCTTGGCTCCCAGGGGATTGGCCGCGTAGATCGTCAGCTTCAGCTCCTCGCCATCGATCAGGAGATACTCAGGCTGCTTGCCCGATAGCTCTTGGCTGTTGTCCAGGATGATCGGCACACCCTCGCCGCGCCTGTCCATCAGCGTCGTTCGCTTGGTCATCACGCCCGGCAGGTTATCCGGAATTCGACACTTCGCCAGCAGGCTGGTGACCGTCTCGTTTCGAGCGGCCTGCCGAAGGGGCAGACTTTCCACCGTGATCGTGTTGGCCAACGCTCCCGGCGAGAACAGCTCCAGCCGATCCGCGTACATGCGCAGGCGAATCTTGGAGCCGTAGATCGAATAGTCGCGATGCGCCACCGCGTTGACCAAGGCCTCAAACGCGGCTGTCATATCGTACTGAGGTATGTCGGTTCGGCCGATCTGCTTCCTCGCCTGCGTGCGCATGTTGCGCGCCACGAACCGGCAGGCTTCGGCCACCTGCCGGTCGATCGGCCCTGAAACATCAGCCGCGTCAAGCTGGTAAATGCCTCCAGGCCCCTTGTCCGTCACACTTTTTCCCCAGTAGGCCACAGCCTGAATGAACGCATTCGTCACCCAGGTCCGCGGATCTTCGCTTGCCAGCAGGACGCCTGCTACTGTGGGACGCCACACGCCTTCATCGTCCTCCGCCGCCATGCCCAACTTGTTCAAAAAAACTTCCCTCGGGTCTTTCGCAGATCGCTCCGTCCGGAACCTTTGCCAAAGCGAGTCGTCGAGATCTTCGAGCATCGCTCTCGGAACCGTTTGTTCATCGAAGCGGATAAGGCGTGCCTGACTTCGCTGCTGCCCAAGTCGAAACAGGTAGCCCGTCGACATCTTCCGGGTGCTGCTGCCGATTCGATGGAAGTATCCGCGCGGGCCGCGGTGTACAAACAGACTTCGGTCGACGTCAATCCGGATCACCGGCGCTTCCTCTCCCGCTGCAGTAGGCAGCGTGAGGCGCTCGACTACCACCGGCAAGGGCGGCTCGATGCTGTCGTTGCAAATGCCCCGAACAAACGTCTCGACCCGATCCAGGTTCCGGAGAGGAATCCCCAACACCTCCCGCGTTTTATCGTGCACGCCGAGAACGCAAACCCCGCCCCGCGTGTTGGCAAAAGCGGCCAGGACATCGGCCAGGTCGTCGCGGTCGGGCGCCGTAACGCGAGCCCCCGAGATCCGGACCTCCTTCAATTCGAGGAAGGAATCCTCTCCCAGCCGAATCTTCTCCATCAACTCCCGGGCGCTCTCCCTCATCTCTTGTTCCTCCTCATCGGGTCAGTTCTTTCCTTTCACCCTGGCGCTCGCGCGCCTTCCTTTTCTCTGCGAGCGAATAGTGCAGATCGTTCCAGCGGGCGCCATCGAATTCTTTGCCGCCGGGGAAGTCGCCGGCGCGTTCATCCCACTTCCAGAACCAGGGGAACTCTTCTTTCGGGCGGTGCGGCTCCTTGCCGCGGTCTTTGCCGTAGTGGATCCTGGGAGTGACGCGCAGAATGCAGGCCTCCTTGCGCGAGGGCTGGTAGGGCTTCGCCGTGAGCCACGGCCGGATGTTCAGCCGCACGCCATCGTTGATCTCCGGCTCCCAGCCAATGGGCTGTTCGTGGATCGGTTTCCAACGGACGAAGATATCGTACGGGGCTTCGCCGAGGAGAATCTTCTCGAGCTCTCCCTGGAGATGCAGGGCTGCGGAGAGGCGGGCATCGGCCCCATCGACGCCCGCGCCGACTTCCGCTCTTTGCCGGCTGATCCAATCTCCCAAAGCGGTGTAGATCAGCCTTTCGAGGTTTTTCTTTCCTTCCCCGTTGGGCGCGGCCAGCTTGTGGTAATTCACCAGCGCATGAAAACCGTCCCTGCGGCCGTCCCAGACGTGCCAGACAAAGGGACGGCTGTGGAAGACGTCGCAGTGCTCGGCAAAGAAGCCGTCACGCAGCCAAAGCTCGATCGAGTCGCAATCACCCAGCAGTTCGGCAAGCTTCGCGGCGGACCAATCGGAGCCAAAGGCATCGGCTAGGAGCGTGCGGAGCCGATCGGCGGCGGGGGCCTCGCCAGCGAGCGAACTCAGGCAGACGATGCCATCCGCGTCGGCATGAGCTTCGAGTCCATCGGGTTGGAGAGCAGGACAGTCCGGGAAGCTCGATCCAGTTTGCCGCGGCCAGCGGTAGCCGACCAGTCGTGCGACAGCGACTTGGAGCGGGTGGTCGGAGCCTTTCGGGTGTCCGTTAAAGAGCCATTGCCTGGGATCGTCGGAGTGCGGCTTTGGATGCCCGTGGGAGTACTTCTCGGCGGCGACTCGCTGCCACCGAACCAGGTCAAAAGCCACTTTTCGGAAAGTCTGATTAGTCACCTTAAGTGTCTGATCTAGGTTGCGAACTGAACGTGGAAACTCCTCGGATTGGCAGAAACAAAGGATCGACAGAAGCGTCGATGTGTCCTCAGGAATCAAGACGGCCACGTTGTTGTCGAACTTTGTACCGTAGTAGACCGTGGAGTACAAGCCTCTCATGCGATTGATAGCTACGCCGATCTTGTCCCAAGCCTTCTGGCCACTCTCGTGCATGTCATGAAGCTGATCTCGAGTTTCGCGTGCATAACGGGCGAGGTCGCCATTGCCACCCTGCCACCGGATTGCGCACATTAGACCGTCGTCTTTGGTGGGCGAGCTCACGGCCGTGCGGAAAGGCTCCCACACTTCGTGGAGAGCGTCGACCTCCCAGAGGAAGGCTGTGAACCGCTCGAGGTCTCCGGTAACGGCGCCCTGGAAGCTATGCGCAAACTGAGCGAAGCTCCCCGCACTGTCATGCTCGACGTCGAGAATTAGCCTTCGGTCTGGATTCGACAACTGTGCCGATTGGTCCAACGGTGTCGGGTCTTTGGTGATGAGCGATAAGAGCTTTTCCGCCGGCGTCCTCAGATCCCCCACATCCCAACCCGCCAACACGTGTTCCGCCGACGGTCCGCTGCGCGTCAACCCCAACAGCGCTACGTTCACAACCTCGCCGCTGATCGTCTCAAAGGCCCGCGGGCCCAGACGTCCCACGAAGTCCCACTGGTCGGTCTTCAGCAGGCGCTCGCGAAGCTTCTTGTAGCTGGTCAAGAACAGCCAGTTCTGGGGGGTGACTAACGCGGTCGATCCGCCGTTCTGGCAGAACCGCAGACAGCGATCCACAAAGCAGGTGGCCAGATCCGCCTTGGCATCGGAGTGGAACTCTCCGCAGTACTGCGCCAGCACCGCATCCTGCTTGCCGCGCCCGAGGTAGGGAACGTTCGTTGCCACCAGCGTGAACTGGCCCACCAGAACGCGGAATGCGGCGACAACCCCCTGCGCGGCGATCGCGAGCTCCTTTGTTTCGTCGTTTGCTTGCTCTTTACGCAGAGCCTCTTCGAGCAACGGAAGCACAGACTCCGCTCCGGATGCGTACACATTCGCTTGCAGGCGCCGGGGATCGATCAAGCTACCGAGGGTCGGGGCATCACGAAACAGGGAGTAGAGCCTCCTCATTTCTTCGCGAGCCTTGCCATCCTCGCCCGCCAGCTTCACCCAGTCGGCCTCCGGCGCGTTGATCCCCAGTCCCGAGCAAGCCAGATTCATTGCCGGCAAAGGGCAGTGTGCGCCCACCAGTCGCCAGGCGGTAATGGCCAGGTTAAACGCCGCGATCTGGCTGCAGCGCGCGTCGAGTTCGAGTCCGAAGAGGTTATCGCGCAGGACGGCAACGACGGCCTCCTGCAACGACAGGCCTTCCTCTTCCCCTCGCATCCGGGCCAGGATCGGGAGAGCGAAGGTGAGGAAGTGGCCGCTCCCCATGCAGGGGTCGAGCACCCGGAGATCGCGCGGGGCCTTTGGCCAACCGTCGAAGCTGCCCGCTGCCGGTTTGCCATCGTCGTTCAGCCGCAGGTAGGTCCAGGTATAGCCGGGGAGATCCGGCGCTCCACGGCGTGCCGTCCACCATGCTCCCAGCGTGTTTTCGAGCAGAAAGAGGACCATGTAGTCCTCCGTGAAAAGCTGCGTCACGGCCGCAAGTTCGTCCGCGCCGATTTTCACCTCGGACTTATTCACCGCCTCCTTCTGGTCGCGCTGCCAGAACTGGTACACCCACCCGAGGCTATCCTCGGCCACGAAGATCTCGCGCGGGAGCTGTGTCAGCTTCTCAAGCTGCTGGCGCTTCTCCGGGGGCAGGGGTACTTCCAACACGGGGTCGCCGGTCCGAAAAACGTCGAGTAGCATCCGCTGGGCAAAGTCGGCCGCCAACGCCAGCCAGTCCGCGTTGCACTCACGCGCGCGCTCCTGGACTTCATCGAGCGACATCGCCATGCCGTACTCGGGGTCCAGAAGCAGGTCGTTCTCGGCGAGGAACCGGGCGAAGAGCATCCTGTGCCAATGCTCATAGGCGCAAGCCTGGGTGAGGTGGGTGATGGTCTGGGCGCCGCGCGGCCCGTCGCGCCGGTCGCCCAACTGGCGGGCATGCGCGCGGAGGCGGCTGCGGAGCGCCCGCTCCTCCAGCGTCATGCTGGGCCAGGGCTCGTGGTGAGGAACGGCAAACTGGTCCCGCAAAGCCTGTTCTGCGCCAGCCTCGGCGATGGCGCGAGCGGCGGCGACCGTGTTTTCCAGCGTCCTTCGGAGCTCTCGGGAGAGGGTCGCCATGTGGACTCCTACTGGATCTGGACCGGACCAATCCTCAACGCTTCGAGCAGCTTCTTGCGCTGGTCCGCAAGCCACTGGTCCACGTCGCTCTCGCTTCGCAGCACAGTCTTTTCGACCGCGACAAACTGGACCTTCGGCTCCAGAAGCCGCGCCGCCTGTCTCAAGGCGTTGTCCGCTCGCGCCGGCACCGCGTCGGCGTCCGCTCTCCTGGCGGAGAGGGTCTTCGCGTCCAACGCGCTGAGCAGAGCCAGATCGGCGCCGACCTCGGGCTTAGCCGGCGGGACCAGGCCCACGTTGGCCAGGATGCCGGTCCTGTCATCCGCCTCCAGTTTCTGCCAGGTCGGGTTGGCATTCAGGTTCTCCATGCCCGCGGCGTAGGTCGTCTCATGCGCTTGCTGGGCTTCATTGACGGCCTTGCGCAGCACGTCGACCAAGGCGGTGCCCACCGGCGCGACGGGGTCGGCGGTTTCGAGCAAGAGCCGGTTGGCGCGAATGGCCGCGACCTGAGTCAGGCCGTCGGCCGCTTCCGCGAGACCGGTCGCGTGCTTGGCCAAGCGCTCCACAATGTTCCACGAAGGCAGGCGCTTCGCAATGAGATCCCGAGTCTTCTTCCACTGAGCGATGCGCGTTTTCAGGTCCGCATCGATCTTCTTCAGCGCCGCGAGCTGATCGTTCCCCACCAGCTTCTGGAGGTCTTCGATAGCGGTGACGGAGGGCGCGGCCGGGATCGGCGCATCGCCGCCGGCTTCGCCCGCCAAGGCAATCAGGGCTCTCAGGAAGTCGGGAGACTTCGACGCTTCTTCGTTGGGCTTGCAGTTGACGTCCAGTTCCTTGAACAGGGCGCGGAGGGCGATCCGCTCCTGAACGGAGAGAGTGGTCTTCTCGACGCGGAACTCGGTCTTGGGTACCTTGTTCTGATCGAGTTGCCCGGCCACCGCCGATATGCCGTTCAGCGTGGCGGTCAGGTGCTGGCTGCGATGGAGGGCGATGAGAGCCGCGTCGACGGCGTCACGCGGCCAACCGTAGGGACTGGCCTCGAGCTCCTTGCGAATCTGGGTGCCGGTCTTGCCGGAGCCGATGGTGGCAAGCACCTGCTGGCATACCGAATGCTGCTCGAGGGGGCCTTCATACTTCAGGGGCGCGAAGGGTTGTTCCGCGCCATCGCGCGCGCGCTTGAGGGCTGACTCCCAGGCGGAACCGGCGAAGTCGGCATCCTTGAACCGCGGGAAGAGACGGACGAGGGAAGCGTCGGCGCCGGTCTTCAGCTTCTCCTCGAGCGTGAGCTGCAACAGCTCGTTGCCACCGCCCTGGAAGACCTTGGCGCCGGTCACAATGTCGGCCACCAAGGTCTTGCGCTGTTCTTCCGCCAGCCGCCGCCGGCTCTCCATGCTTTGGCGGGCCACCTGCCCCTCTGGAGTGGCCGGCACGCCCTTGGCGTTCATGGTCTGCTCGGCCGCTTGCTCGGTGGCGATGGCGTTCAGCAGTTCGTCACGCGATTTTCGGGGGACGAATAAGTAGAGCACGGGGCTGCTGACACCGGCGGTCCGGGCCGCGGCGAGCATATCCTTTTCGGAACCCGAGAATCCGTCGCGGAGCCAGACCGGAATCGCGTCTCCGTTCACGGGGGGCGGGTCCTGGGTGCGGTGTATGGCGAGCGTGCGCGCCTCTTTGGCCGCGCCGTGCAGGATCTTCAGCCCGCGAACGATGCGGTCGATCTCGGCTCCCAACAGCCGATCCCGCTGCTCGTCGAAATGGGCGGTGCTATTTTTGAGCTTCGCCTCGCGTTGGCGAAACTCGTGGTCCCAGTTCCTGCCTTCCTCGGTCTGGATGCGGAATTCTTCACCGACGCGCATCAGCACGCCGTCTTCGGCGAGTTGATCGAGCAGTCCGGCCACCGTGCTGCGCAACTTGCCGTTGTCGGCGGCCAGGTCATCGACCAGCAGGTCCGCGATGTGCTCTTTGTTTGCCCGGACACCGATGTCGGCGGCGCTATCGGCGGGCAACTGTCCAATGAGGAAGACCAAGCCGCAGATTCTCTGGCACAGGCGGCCTTCCGGCTTTCCATCACTTGCCAGGGCCAGGATGCGCTCGTTGATCTCGCGCGGAAGCGCGCCGGTGGTGACCATCTCGGGCGCCAGCGCTTCGTAGAGGTCATCGCCGGGGATCAGGCGACCCAGAGGCAGGTTGGCAAGCCTGGCTACGCAGTCATAAATGATGCGCAGTTGCGACCGAAGTTGACTCTGGGTGCCGGCGGTGTCCACCTGGCGGAAACACTGTTCCCAGAAGCGGCGGCGGACCGGGAGGAGGGGATAGTCTTCGACGATAATGCCCTTGTCCTCCAGACGCGCGCCGATCCTGGTGCCCTGCAACTGGCGCGAGACCTCGCCGGCGTGGGTATCGAGAAGTTTCCCGATGTCTCCCAGCGCCGACGGTTGCTTGCGCAATAGAACTTTCCGCGTAACGGTCTCGACGTCGGCGTCCGAAAGCTGGATACGGATCGTGAAGCGGTCGAGCAGTTTGTTCAGGAGCCTCATGCCGGTGAGGGCGGCCTGACCGGCGCCCACCAGAATCACCTGGCTATCGAGCTGCTTGGAGACGGCCTCGGCAATCTCGGTGATGAGGGTGGAGCGGGTTTCGGAATCACCGATGTACTGCTGCACTTCGTCCAGAATCAGGATGGTGCACGGGAGCCGACCGTCCCGCCCGACACGCCTCAGCGCACGTTGAAACATGGACAGGAACTCGTCCGTGGTCAAATCGGACGACTTCAACGGGAACTGCTCACGGATGGTCTTCCTCGCCTCCGCCTCGTTGGGGGCAAAATGCGAGTCGCAGGTGAGAAGAGCCTGGGCGATCAGCGGACTGACATACAGGTTGTTCAGCTCGCTCTTCCAGGACTTACCGGCCCCTTCCACCGCCGCCTTCACCTTGTCCAGGTGGCCATGTTCTTCGAGCCAGAGGTGAAACTGGGCCTGCGGATACTGGTCAGGCAGGCCTACCGCCCGGAGGAGAATGCTCAGGACGTTGAGGCGCACGTTTTCGGTGGTGCCGGCGGGGAGCGTGCCGGCCGCGGCGAGCAGGCCGCCGGAGCGCTTTCCTGCCGTATCCAGCTCGCGCAGGAGGTGGCGAATCTCGTCCGGCAGCTCCTGGACCAGGCTGCGCGCGGTCGCCCCGTCGGCAAAGGTCGTGTCCTGCCAAAGGTGGCAGAGCATCTTCAGCAAGTGCGACTTGCCGCTTCCGAAGAAGCCGCTGACCCAGGCTGCCTTTTGGCTGGTCTGGTTCCGGCAGGTGAGGAACGAGGACAGGATCTTCTGCATGCCGTCGGCGTATTGGCCTTCGCAGACGAAGGTGGAGAGCTCCCCGCGCAGCTCTGCCATGACCTTGTCGTCGGTGGGCTCGTTGGTGATGCGGGCCTGTCCGTTGTTGACGAGCGCGTGTTTGGAGGGGTCGCGAAGAAGGGTTTCCTTGATGAGCATCAGTACGCTCCAGATGAATGCAGCGTGATGGGCACGGCCAGGTAGTTCCACCCATCGCGCGCGTCGAGCAGGCGGTAGTTGTTCTGGTCGTAAGTGCCGGGAAAAAAGACGGCGAGCCGACCTTGGATGGCGGGCTCCAGGAGTTTCAGCACGCGGGAGACGCGGGTGAAGCCGAACAGCGCTCCGACGCCAAAGACGGCGACGACCGAGTTTTTGGTGACCTCCTCGCGGTCGAGGAGGGAGCGAATCTGCTGGGCGACGTAGTTGGCGAACTCGGTCTCCAACTTAAGCTGAAGATCACCGGGTGATTCGAAATAGGCGTCGCGGTACTCCTCGGAGGCCATCCATCGAGCGAAGCTGTCCGCGACGTTCACTTCGTACCAATCGTGGCCCTCGTCGCGCGTCGCCATCGCGAAGGCCTCTTTGCGGGCCAGCAGGGAGCGTTCGAGCTCCTTGTCGTAGACAATCATGATGACGCGCTGGGCGCCGGCCACGGTGTGCTGCCAGGGCAGGCTGATGTGCTGGCGATACTTCTCGGCGAGCTGCTCGATACGGCTCATTACGACCTCCCCTGCCAATTCGGGTCGAGGCGCTCCGGGTTGATCTCGACGACATCACCGCCGATGCGCAAGTCCAGCAGGCCCATCCTCTTGGCCTCCATCGCCAGTCCTTGCGGGGATGTTGCGGTGCAGTCGAGCACGCGGAGCCATCCGCTGGAGAGGAGTTCCTCTCCTCGGAAACCGGCTGCATAAGCCAAATATAAGGCGAATGCGACCGTTGCTGGTGTGGAATGCACTCGCCGGCGGAACTTGAAGGTGCGTCCTGCCAGGTGGCCGGATTGGGTCCACGAGCTGGCGGCGTTGCGGATCACCTTGTCGAGGGTGGATTCGTTGAGCCGGTCCCCTGTCGCGTTCAGTACGGCGGTCCTCATGGCGCCGCGCTGGAACTCCGAGTTTTCTGGCATGGTTACGATGGGATCGGCCGTTGCGCGTAGGAGGGGGTCTCGGGCCAGAGCCGCCAGCAGTGCCAGAAGAGGACGCCCGGGCTCGTCCAGCATCCACAGCCGCCGGAGGACCCGGAAAAGCGCCACGCTGCGGTCCAGCCCGTAGAGCTCACCCAGCCTTTGGTTGGTGAGTCGCCTGGTCGAGGTGGTGGCCTTGGCAAGGCAGTTCGACTCGATGATGGCGGAGGCGTAGTCGGAGCGGGAGGATTCCGAGGGGACCGCATCCAGGACAGCATTCAACTCGGTCAGCATGATGGTTCGGCTGGTGTGGGTTCCGACCAAGCCAAACCTAAAGCCTTTTGTTTCAACGAGTTGTTTAAGTACTAGGGCCTGGAAGAAGTTATAATTATGGATCATTTTTTGCCGGCAAACTTGCCGGCAATAGCGGCTCATCTGCCTAGCGTCCTTTGTACACCAGAAAGCCAGGGGATGTCAATAGGAAAATGTTGTCACGCCGGCAAACTTGCCGGCATACTCGTAGCCTGTTGACAAAACCTTCCGCTGCAAATCTGCAGCGCAAAGTCATTGATTCCGCTGAGCTTGACCTTGGCGCAAATTTGCACCAAGGTGCTTCTGCCACGGGCTGCCAGGTGTGCTTCTAAGGGCGCCGCCCCACCTTCTCACGGCCGGCTGGCCAGCCAGACGTCGGACTCCGTCACCTGAACGGTCAAATAGATCGTCCCCCCGTCACGCGATACTGCCAGGCCGCCGGCTACAATCGCGCCGGAACCCGCCGACAACAGTACCCGCATCCGTTTCGACTCCCTGTCTATCAGCAGAACCTGGTTGCCGCGGACGAACAGCACCCTCCGGCTGTCGCCCAGCCAGACCGGCGAACCCCCGGAATCGGTCAAGCGCTGGTATTGCCGGGACTCTAAATCGTAAAGTAGGACGCCGCGCGATGCCTCGCCGGCGAGAAACCGCCCGTCCGCCGACCACGAGCGGGAGAAGAATGGCCCGCCCTCCTGCGGCGGCGCCAGCGCCTGGGGCGCTTTCCCGACTTCGATCAGGCCGATTTCGACCAGGTAGGATCCAGTCTCCTGGAGGCTGTAACTCAGCCGGGCGCCGTCGGGAGACCACACCGGACCGTGCGCGCCGCGGCCGGTCGTGGTGGTGAGCTGCTCCAGACCGCTGCCGTCCGGCCGGATGGTCCAGATCTCCCAACGGCCCCCGGTGCGGTTGGAATAGAAGGCCAGACGCTTGCCGTCGGGAGACCACCTTGGGAGGCGGTCCCGGTGCAGGTCGTCGGTCAGCCGCCGCAGGCCGGTGCCGTCCGGCCGGATCAGAGCGAGGTCCTGCTGCCTGCCCATCGACGCGCATGCCAGCCACTCGCCGTCCGGCGAAGAATCCGGAAAGCCGATCTGCATGGAGCCCTGGGTCACCCAGACCGGCTGGCCGGACACCACTTCCTTGACGGGATCGAACGCCACTTTCTGGATATTGAAGGTGGACACCTGATTGACATAGGCCAGCCGCCGCCCGTCTCGGGAAATACTGATGTGGCCGCTGTAGGGCGAAGGCGTGGTGACCGGCTCGGGCGGGCCGAGCGTCTGGCCGGTGGTTTCTTCGATGGGAACCCGCCACAGGTTCATGCTGCCGCCGCGGTCGCTGGCAAAATGCAGGTACTTCCCGTCGGGAGACCACACCGGGTTCCAGTCGAGGTGCTGGTCGTTGGTCACAGCGACCGGCCCACCGCCCTTGGCGGCAACGGTCCAGATGTCGCGGTGGGCCCCCTTGCCCACGGACCAGTAAGCGATCCGATGGCCCCGTGGAGACCAGTGCGGCTGCACGGCGTCGCCCTTGGCGAGAAGCCTCTTTTCCCCCGTCGCCACGTTGACGGACCAGAGATCGCCGTCGGCGCCGCGGTTGTCGGGGCGATCAAAGCCTGCGGCCGAGAAAGCGATTTCCTTTCCATCCGGCGACCAGGCCGGACTGTAGCCGGCGTCGGTGAGGCGGCGGACCGACTCGCCGGTGGCGCCCATCAGGAAGATTCCTCCGCCCTCTCTTTCGGACCGGAACGCCAGGCGCTCGCCGTCCGGCGAGAACGCCGGCTGGGTGTCGTCGGCGGGGGAATCCTTCGTGAGGTTGATCGGGTTCTTGCCCTCCACCCGTTGCGAGTAGAGATCCCAATTGCCGGCGGCGCGGCTGGCATAGGCGAACGACCTGCCGTCCGGCGAAAGGCTGGGCTGCATCTCCTGCCCGGCCTGGTCGGTCAAAGGGGTAAAGCTCATCTGCGGGTCCGGCGCCCCGGGCGTTCGACGCCACAGGAAAAGTCCGCCGAGGGCGGCGGCCAGCAGGAGCGCCGCCACCGCTACCCAGGCTGGAACGGCTCGCCGGCCCGGCGCTTTGGCGGCGGGCGCAGCCTCCCGCGCGTCCTCCAGCGTGATCTTGAGGTCGGCCATGTCCTGATATCGCCGTGCCGGATCCTTGCGCAGACAGCGATTGACGATGGCCGCCACCTCGCTGGGCGCTTCCGGCGGCAGCTTCGGTTCCTCGCGCAGAACCGCGGCCATTACCGAGAGGCTGGTGTCACCGGTAAACGCCCGCCGGCCCGTGACCATCTCAAACAGAACAGCCCCAAACGAGAAGACATCGCTCCGGGCGTCGAGCTTGCGTCCCTCGGCCTGCTCCGGGGACATGTAGGCCGCCGTGCCCAGGATGACGCCTTCCTTGGTCGGGCCGGCCGTGCGGGTTGGCTCCAGGGAGTCGTCCTCACCGCGATCGGCCAGCTTGGCCAGGCCGAAGTCCAGCACTTTGACCAGGCCTCTCTCGTTCACCATGACGTTGGCCGGTTTCAGATCCCGATGAACAATGCCTGCGGCGTGGGCCGCCGCCAGAGCGTCGGCGATCTGGATGGCGTAGGTCAGGGCATCGGCCAGCGGCAGCCCCCGGCCGGGGATCAACTCTCCGACCGTCCTTCCGGCGACGAACTCCATGGCAATGAAGTCAACGCCCTGATCCTGCGAAATGTCGTGAACCACGATGATGTTGGGGTGATTCAGGGCCGAGGCCGCTTTGGCCTCCTGGACGAAGCGGCGCTTGCGCTCCGGGTTGGCCACCGCTTCAGCGGCCAGCACCTTGACGGCGACGGGGCGATCCAGGTGGGTGTCCCAGGCGCGGTACACCACCCCCATGCCGCCACGGCCCAACTCCGCGTCGATGCGATAGTGGCCCAGGGTCCGGCCGATCACACAGCCCCCCTTTGGGCGTTCATCATAGCAGATCGGGCACACCCGCCTGCCCATGCCGGCGCAACAGGATCTTGTCGGCGCCCGGATCACCGATGCCGGGAAACAGCTTCAGCGCCCGCCGGACCCGAGCGCAATTGTCATCCCGAGCGCAATTGTCATCCCGAGCGTAGCGAGGGATCTGCTTTCGCCCCGGCGCAACAGCAGATCCCTCGCTACGCTCGGGATGACACCGCTCGGGATATCACCGGCGCCGGCTTGCCTCCGAACGTAGCGGTACAGTCGGTCGGCGCGAGAAAATCGGGCGCGCACCCCCCCGTAGGTCGCCTGCAAACGCTCCACGATGTGCCGTAGAATGGGCATTCTGTCCTATGCCTGTCGTCAAAGCAGAAGATCTGGCTGTGATGTGCCGGCGCATCTTCCTGGCGGCCGGCGTGCCTCCGGAGGTGGCTCACACGGTGGGCCAGTCGCTGGTGGAGTCCAACCTCGCGGGACACGACTCCCATGGCGTGATCCGGGTGCCGCAATACCTGGAGATGCTTGGCGACGGGCGGATCAACCCGCGCGCCGAGCCGCGGCTGGTGCGCGAGACCGACTCCACCGCGGTGGTCGACGGCGGCTGGCAGTTCGGGCAGGTGGCGGCGCGCCAGGCCATGGACGTGGCTGTCACCAAAGCCTGGGGGCGCGGCGTGGCAGTGGTGCAGTTGTACCAAAGCGGGCACATCGGCCGTCTGGGCGAGTACGCCGAGCTGGCCCTGGCGCGTGACATGATCGGTATTGTCGCCACCAACAACCACGGCGGCGGGCAGGTGCTGGCGCCCTTCGGCGGCATCGCGCGCCGCCTCTCGCCCAGCCCCATCGCCATCGCGGTCCCCGGCGGCCGCGATTTCCCGATTGTCCTCGACATGACCACCAGCGTGGTGGCGGAGGGCAAGGTGCGCGTCAAGCGGGCCCGCGCCGAGCCGCTCGGCGAGGGTTGGATCCTCGACGCCACCGGAAAACCCTCCACCGACCCGGCGGCATTCTACGGCCCGCCGCCCGGCAGCCTGACCCCCCTGGGGGGCGCCACCGGCTACAAGGGCTTCGGCCTGGCGTTCATGATCGACATTCTGGCCGGGGCCCTGGGAGGCGCCGGCTGCAGCCGGCCGGATCCGCCTCCCCTGCGCGGCAACGGTGTGTATTTGCAAGCCATTCACCCGGCCTCCTTTGGGGCCTCCGAGCGCTTCCGCGCCGAGGTGACGGCCCTGGTGGACTACGTCAAGAGCTCCCCGCCGGCCCCGGGATTCGATGGCATCCGAGTGCCCGGTGAAGTCGAGCACCTCAACCGCCAGCGCCGCCTCCGCGACGGCATCGAGATCGAGAAGGACACCTGGGACAAGCTCCAGTCGATCGCCGGCACCCTGGGTCTGTTGGACTAGGATGACCGATCGCGCCGAGCTGGAGCGGGCCGTCGCCCAGATCCGCTGGGCGCATCGCATCGACCTCGGCGGCGGCCTGGTCACTCCCGGCCTCTGGAACACCCCGGAGATGCTCCAGCGCCTCCATCTGCCCGAAGACCTTTCCGGTCAGACGGTCCTCGACGTCGGCGCCTGGGACGGCTTCTATTCCTTCGAGGCCGCGCGCCGCGGCGCCCGGCGCGTGTTGGCCACCGACTCCTACTCCTGGCAGGGGAAAAGCTGGGGATCGAAGGCCGGCTTCGAGCTGGCGCGGCAGGCCCTCGGCTCACGCGTCGAGGACCTCCAGGTCGACGTGCTGGATCTGGCGCCCGAGCGCCTGGGCCTTTTCGACATGGTGCTTTTTCTCGGCGTGCTCTACCACATGAAGCACCCCATGCTGGCCCTGGAGCGGGTGGCGTCGGTGACCGGCAGGCTGCTGATCGTCGAAACCGTGATCGACCTGCTGTGGGCGCCGCGGCCCGCGCTGGCCTTCTATCCCTCCACGGAACTGGACCGCGACCAATCCAACTGGTTTGGCCCCACCCCGGCGGCCGTGGAGGGTATGTTGCGGGCGGTGGGCTTCCGGCGGGTCGAGCGAGTTTGGCCGCCAGCGGGCCGTTTGCTGCTGTGGCGGGCGCTGAGCGTCACCTGGCCCAGGGCCATCAAGCGCGCGGTGTTTCATGCCTGGAAGTGAATCCTCTGCACGCGACGGTTTTTCGCCCCCTCGCCACCGTCGCCCCCTCGCCACCGTCGCCCCCTCGCCCCGGCCGCCTCGGCGGTGATAGAATGCCGGCATGACCAGGAGAGCCTGGGTAGTTCTTATCGCCAGTTTGGCCTGGGGAGCGGATCCGATCTCGCCGGGCCGGCTCAACAGCGTCATCAGCCGGGTGCAGGAGTGGCGCGACGCCGACGTCTTCGCCGGCGCCGTGGTAGTGGTGGCGCGCAACGGAATCATCGCCGCCGAGCGGGCCGTGGGGCTGGCCGACGTCGAGAACCAGGTGCGCTTCGAGACCGGCGCCATCTGCCAGCTGGCCTCCGTCACCAAGCCGGTGACGGCCACCGCCGTGATGCTGCTGGTCGACGAAGGCAAGCTGCGGCTTGACGACCCGGTGGCCAAGTATGTCCCGTCCTTCAGCCGGCACCCCAACATTACGCTGCGCCACCTGCTGACCCACACCTCCGGCCTGCCGCGTGATGTGCCTACCCGGACCTACCCTCCGGCCATGCACCGCGGCTGGCTCTCGCGGCGCCTGCCGGAGGTCGCCGACGAAGCCGCCCGCATGAACCTGCTGTTCGAGCCGGGCTCAAAGTATTCCTACTGCAATGCTGGGATCGCGACGGCGGGGCGGGTCGTCGAAGTGGTCTCCGGCATGGAGTTCGACCAGTTCCTGAAGGCCCGCCTGTTCGACCCCATGGGGATGACCAGCGCCACCTTCCGGCCGGCGCCCGGTGAAGCCCGCCGGATCGCCACGCTCTACACCGACGCCAGCGGCGCGCGGCAGGTGAGCTACCGCTTCGATCCGGCATTCCGCATCACCAATCCGGCGCCCAATGGCGGCCTGTTCGCAACCGGCCGCGACATGGCGGCCTTCGTCCAGATGTTTCTGAACGGGGGCCGCTACAACGGCGCGCAGATCCTGTCTCCAGCCGCGGTCGAGGAGATGCTGCGGGACCAGACGCCGCAGCTTCCCGAGATCCGCGGCGTCGGCTGGTCGCTCCAGCCTCCGGGGGGCCGGCGGCCGCCGATAGACATCATGTTCAATCACACCGGCTCGAGCGGAACCTTCTATTGGGGCGACAGCCGGCGCCAACTGGCGGCGGTGTTCTTCTCCCAGACCGCCGGTCCGAGGGTCAGCGCCGCGCAGCGGGAATTCTACGAGCGCGTCACGGCGGCGGCCGACCCGCCCGCGGCCCGCCTGGACCCGGCCTGGGGCCGTCACGTGGTGGCCTCCGGCTACCCCAACCAGACCGCCGTGGCCGCCGACTTCACCGGCGACGGCAAGGCCGACATCATCGTCGCCGGCAAGCAGAAGGTGCTGCTCTACCCGGCGCCCCAATGGAAGGAGGTCGTCATCCACGACGGTCCCATCGACGCCGTCCACAGCGAGGTGATGGATGCCGACGGCGACGGCGACCCCGACTACATCGGGGCCAGATATATGCCGGGGCTGATCTTCTGGCTGGAGCGCCCGGCCGATCCGCTGCGGGGAGCGTGGCCTTACCGCCTGGTCGACGACCAGGTGAACGGCATCCATGGGGTGATGGTCGGGGACGTGGACGGCGACCGCAAGCCGGATCTGGCGGCCACCAGCGCCCAACCGACCGGGCCGTTCCCGAACTCCCTGGCGTGGTTCAAGGTTCCCGCCGGGCCGCGAAACGCCCCGCGCTGGGAGCGTCACGTCGTGGCGCGGAACGACGCCCCTGGCCTCACCCACTATGTCGGACTCGGGGATGTCAACGGCGACGGCCGCACCGACATCGCCACCGGCGCCAAGATCGCCAAGGGCGGCAACTACTTCGCCTGGTGGGAGGCGGGCAGGGATCCGGCCCAGCCCTGGACCAAACGGCTCATCGCCGACCGCCAGGAAGGGGCCACCAACATCCTGATGGCCGACGTCAACCGCGACGGCCGCACCGACTTCGTCGCCTCCCGCGGCCATGGCAAGGGCGTGGTGTGGTTCGAGGCCCCGGACTGGAAGATCCACCAGATCCATCCCACCCTCACCGGTCCCCACAGCCTGGCGGTGGGCGACATCGACGGCGACGGCGACACCGACGTCGCCACCTGCGCCAAGCACGACTTCGCCGCGGTGTGGTTCGAGAACGACGGCAAGGGCAACTTCACGACCCACGTCATCTACAACGACCAGGCCGCCTACGACGTGCGCCTGGTCGACATGGACGGCGACCGGGATCTCGACCTGCTCATCGCCGGCCAGGAGAGCCGCAACGTGGTGTGGTATGAAAACCGCCTTCGCCGTCGGTGAGCATCGCTTCTCGGTCGGCGACATCGTGGCGGTGGGGCGCGCCGGCGCGCTCGCCCGGCTGAGCCGCCGGCCGCTGGTCCGGCGGCGGATTCAAAGCGCCCGCGACTGGCTGGTGGCGGCGGTCAACCGCGGCGAGGTGCTTTACGGGGTCAACACCGGCGTCGGCACCAATGCCGTCTTCCTGCTGCCCCCGGACCAGGCCGAGCGCTTTCAGGAAACCAACCTCGAACAGCTCTGCTGCGGCACCGGCGCGCCGCTCCATCCCGAGATCGTCCGCGCCGCCATGCTGCTGCGCGCCGTCACCCTGGCGCTCGGCTACTCGGCGGTGCGGGTCGAGCTGATCGAGCAGTTGCTGCGGCTGCTCAACGCCGGCATCACTCCGGTAGTGCCCCGACACGGATCGGTGGGGGCCAGCGGCGACTTGATTCCCTCGGGCTACGTCGGCCGGGTCTTGCTCGGCAAGGGACGCGTCCAGTATCGGGGCCGGGTGCAGACAGCCCGGCGCGCGCTGGCCGCGGCCGGCATCGCGCCGATCCGGCTGAGCTACAAGGAAGGCCTGGCCCTCATCAACGGGACCACCTTCATGACCGGGGCGGCCGCGCTGGTCGTTGCCGACGCCGAGGCCGCTCTGCGGGGGTTTCTGGCGGCCGCCGCCCTGGCGGTCGAGGCCCTGGGAGCCTCGCCGGAACCTTATGAGGAGTTCGTCCAGAAGGTGAAAGGCCACCTTGGCCAAAAGGCCGTTGGGTCTCACCTGCGCGGCTTGCTGGCGGGCTCCGGCGCGGTGGGATCCACGGCCGAGCTGCGCCGGCGCGCCCGGGCGGAAAAAAGCGCCGGGCGGGCCGCCGTCAACATCCAGAGTGGATACTCGGTGCGGTGTATCCCTCAGGGTATCGGCCCGATGTACGAGACCCTGGCCGCTGCCCGCGCCGTCGTCGAGACGGAGGCCAACTCCGCCAACGACAATCCCCTCATCGACGCCGCCCGCGGCCGCGTCTACCACGCCGGCAATTTCTACGGCGGCCACATCGCCCGGGCCATGGACGGCCTGAAGCTCGACCTCGCGACATTGGCCAACTGGTCCAATGCCCTGATGGCGGTTCTGGTTGACGATCGCTTCTCGAACGGGCTGCCCCCGGCCCTGGCCGCCCGGCCGGGCCTCGACACCGGCTGGAAGGGCATGCAGCTCAGCATGACGTCGCTGGCCTGCGCCGTCCGCCAGCTGGCCTCGCCGAGCATGCTGCATCCGGTCCCTACCGAGCAGCACAACCAGGACATGGTCAGCCTGGGGGTCCACGCCGCCCTCACGGCCCGCGACGCGCTCGACTGCGCCCGCGACGCCGTCTCCATCCTGCTGCTGGCCGCCTGCCAGGCTGTGGATCTGCGCGGCTGCGCCGGCCGGCTGGGTGCCAGTACTGGTAAGGTCTACCGCGGCCTGCGGGCCCTCAGCCGGTTCGCGGACGCCGACCGGCCGCTGGATGACGACATCGCGCGCGTTGCCCAGGCCGTCCGCGATGGAGAACTGGCGCTGCTGGACTGGTAAGGTGGCGCGCGCTTCGGCGTGCCGGCGTGGTTTCACCGGCGGCCGCGTTTTGGGCGGCGCGTTCACTTAACGCGCCCCCTCCAGTGCAATCATGGCAGTCAGCGCCGTCTCCTTCTGGTCCTTCCCCCAGGGCGGCCTCCGCCCGCCGTCCATCTCCAAGAGTTGAGGATGCTCATGGCATGTTTCGTCACCTCGTTGTCTAGATAGGTGATCGCGCATTCGATACCATTATGGAAGGCGGAGGCCTTTCCCCTATGAAAGCACGCTCCGTCTGCTTGCGACGTGGCGGTGAAGCGAGCATGGGCCACGTCGACTTCGCCGCCAAGGAGGTTCCATTTACTGTGAGAACATCCGATATGTTCCATGACGTTCTGCCGGTCAGCCGGACCATTATCCCAGGGTCGCGATCTCTCTTGAGTGCCGTTACAATTGAACGTAGTCGCGAATCGCGCGCGGACCCTACGTTCGGCTCAGGCGGCCCACACGCGATATTCAGTGAGCCGTTCCGATCGCTTCTCTCCAGAGCCAGGACGCCACCGGTTCGAATGAACCCGATATATTCAACCGCTTGAAGTGCCAGCCCTTCGGAATGACGATAGTGAAGCCCCATTGAAGGCTTGTGTAATGTTGGGTTCCATCAGCATTTTCAGTGATACGAACGTTGCGGCCCAGGGGCACATGGCCGCGGACGCGCCATGCCACCACCAGCAGCGCACCGATTCCGCTGAGGCTCACGAGGACAGTCGTGGCGATTCGGCCTAGACTCATGGCCGCCAGGTTCTGCCCCTGAGTTGCCCAGGCCAAGGCGGTTATTGGCAACACGCCGACGGTGACCGCTCTGTACGGGACAACGCGGATTGGCGACCGACGTAGCGCGAGAACGATGCCCACCGCGAATCCAGCGCCGGCGCCCAACGTCAACGCGTCCCAATGGAAGGATCTGACGACATCGGCTGGAAGGAACGCCGCATCGAACGGACCTGCTGCCAGCATGTACCCAGGGAATACGTAGAGCAGCCAGCCGGCGACGGAAGCGGACAGGACAATGCCGAGCCATCTCATGCCTTACTCCTTCGCAACTGCCGGCACTCGTCGGTTGCAGGGCCCTGTTGCCACGCCGGGCTGAAGCTCTTCCCATGGAGCCTGTAGGCGCACCGGGTCGGCGAAACCTGGCACCGCCGTCTGACTGTCAGGACACATCATACCTCCAAGCGTAAACGCTCTGCCGGTCCGCTGCCGCCGGACTGGCCAACGAGTTGGCGTTCACCGGCGCGCCGCCTTTTGGCGCGCCCGGTGCAACGCCTCGTTAGGCGGCTCAATATAGTACTTGCTAGGCTAGACAATCGCCTTTCGCCCGGCGGGCCGCTGAACCAACCGACGAGTTGGGATTGCCCTTCCACCTTTCACCAACTCCTACAAATCCTGGAACAGACCACCGTCAGACACGCGCACAGAAGGTGGTTTGCGGGCGTCCGCAGGTACAGGCGGGAGATCGCTGGCCTTAAAACACGGGCGGGCGATGACAGCCTCCAACAGCTTCGCCTGTTCGGGGTAGCCCTCGACGGTCGCCTCCAGCACCCACAGCAGTTCGAGCAGTTCGGTCGTGAACTGGCTCGTCCAGCGCTCGGTGCGGATTTCGTCGAGCGGGGAGGACTTCTTGCCCGCGCCTTTTTTCATGCGGTACTTTAGCCACGACTGGACGACCTTCAGGCCGGAGACCTCGAACTCGAACGTCTCGGGCGCCACGGGACGGAAATCCCCGCCGCCGACGTGGAGAGTGCGCGTCACGTCGCTGTAATCAAACGACTCGGGGTAGCCGTCAGGGTGGCTGGGGACGGGCTTGACGCATTTGGCTGAACCGCGCGGGACGTGGCCGCGCTGCTTGCCTTTCGGGACGAAGCGCTCGCCGTAGGAATGAAGCCAGAGCAGCCGCGCGCCTGCGGCGCGGACCTTCTCGAATAATGCGGCGTCTTTAGTGATTGGCACACGCAGTTCGCGCGTCTCCAGTTCCTTGGCGTAGCGCGAGGTGAATGCAGGCTGGGCCAAGCCCCCATAGCCGTAGGCCAGAAAGTCTTCCGGCGTCACCTTGCGCTTGAGGGCCTTGCCGAGCATATCAAGTAGGCCGGGCAAGATGTTGGCCTCCGACGCCACCGCGTCGCGGAATAAGGGGAAAGCGGCTTTGGCCCCATAAGAGCCACGAAAATGGTCAAGATCTGGAATATAGGCACAGGCTGTCAGAGAGGGACCTCTGCCAAGTGGCTGAGAGAAAAGACTTGTCAGATAGACCTGCTGGTGGCGGTGGACGTGCCAAAGGTCGGGGCGGAGAAAATCTCCCAGACGATTGTCCGCAAGAATCCATTGGCGATCGAATGAGCGATATCCGTACCGCTGCATGCTGGGCAAGGGGGAGGTCTTCGAAACCTGTGACAGAGGTTTCTTGCGTTCGTCCGTCTGAACCAGAGGAGGGTATTCCCGATTCACTTTCCGATCGCGCGTTTCCTTGAAGGCGGCGGGCATGTCCTTGGAGTGAAGCAGCGCTTGCCATCGGGTACGCAGCGTGTCACGGTCGGGGCAGATGGGCCATGTTCGTTTGAACTGCGCCCCCGAATGTTGCCAGGGCATAAGGTCGATCAGGTGCGGCCAGTCGAAGTATTCTCCCTTTCCGGCGGGGCGGAAGGGAGCTTGCCAATCGGCGGGGCAGTCGCGCCACTTGAGTGACGCGAAGGCGCTGATGGTGTCCAGTGCCGCAAGTTTTGTGTGGCGTGTTCCCTCGATGCGGGCGTAATGGACTTTGGCGGGCATGTCTTTGTTGGCCTGGTCCGAGCGGACGGCGACGGCGATCGTCACGGGTGTCTGGATGGCGAAGACGTTATCGCTTTTCCGGGTGCCTCGACCTTCGCCGCCAAGGTCTAGAATCCACACTTCGTCGCAGAGGCGGCGCATGTGCTCTCGCATCCCGCAGAAGGCGTCGCCGTCGAGGTAGCTGGAGGCGCTGATGAAGCTGACGACGCCCGACCCACCAGATGTTTCGTGCTCGAAGACCTTCCAGAGCCCCCAGCGCCAGAAGTAGATGTAGAGGTTATAGAGGTTCTTGACGTGGACACCGTGACCGGCGGCGACGGCGGAATCGAGGAAGTCGCGGAAGATCGCGTTCGCACCCTTGCCGTCGTCGCCCCAGCGCACCCACCCTCCGGTTCGGGCCTTGTTGTCATCCCCGGCGGCCTCGTGACGGTCATAAGGCGGATTGCCAAGGCAGACAATGACCGGGACCTTGCTCTTCACGCTCAGCGCCCTGGCGTGCTGCTCCGCAATGGGCCTGAGGAACAACGGGAGTTGAGGGGGCTTGGCGTGGGGGCTTTCCAGCGTGTCGGTCAGGTAGATGTGGGAGCCTCCTGCGGGAAGTAGGGCGCCGCGGTCGCGCAAGGCGCGGCTGACGCGCAGTTCGGTCACCGCATATGGGCCGACCATTAGTTCGAAGCCGTGCACGTTTGCGGCGAGCGCGGACGCCTGGCCTGGCACGGCTCCTACCCCCTGCTCGACTTCGACCTTGCCGAGGGCGTGCTCGATCACGCCGAGCAGGTAGGTCCCCGTGCCGGCGGCGGGGTCAAGCGTGATTACGCCGGGATCGGCGAAACCAAGGGGCTTACCAAGACGATTCACGAGCAGGTCGTCAATCAGGCGGACCTGGGCGCGGACAACCTCGACAGGCGTATAGTAGGCCCCGGCGTCCTTGCGCAGCTTGGGATCGTAGGCGGCGAGGAAGTCTTCGTAGAAGTAGAGCCAGGGGTCCGAAGGACCGATCAGGGTGGCGGGCGGCACGACCGCGATGACGCGCAGGAGCAGGTCGAGCGAGGCGGACATCTCGGCCCTCGCGTCGGCGTCAGTGAGTACCTGGAGCGCTCGGGAAAGCAGACTGTGTTGGGCGGCAAGGGCTGCCTGAGCGCTGTTAAGCGTGAGCGGGTCGGCCCCTTCGCTGCGGCCCAGCAACAGCGCAAAGGCCACGGTCTGAGCGTAGGCGTCAGCGAATTGCTCGTCGGGAGCGCCGGGGAACAGCAGTTGCCGCCAGTCCTTGGCGAGTTGGACGAGGGGAGAGTTCGAGTCCTGAAGGGCCTCGGTCACGTCGTCGCGCAACATGCGGCAGAGCGGCGCCACGACCCGCCCGCGCGCCGCTCGGCGGTTGCAGCGCCCGGTTAGGGCGGCTCACGCTCACCGAGCCAGGACCCCGACGCCGGGCTGGTCGGCATAACCCTCCGGCGTTTCTCCCTCGACACCCCCTTGCGCAGCCGATCCAGGGGGCTGTACACCCCTCGCCCCCCACGGTTCAGCACGTGCGTATAAATCATCGTGGTCCGAACGTCCTTGTGGCCCAACAGTTCCTGAACCGTCCGGATATCGTAGCCATCCT
>Ga0247727_10002701_pt1 | contig 40187 bp, 32 predicted proteins | sample WisWelCaveWW1625_FD_202498 | JGI IMG/M metagenome (GOLD analysis project Ga0247727, IMG submission 202498) | Biofilm microbial communities from Wishing Well Cave, Virginia, United States - WW16-25 | ecosystem: Environmental > Aquatic > Deep subsurface > Groundwater > Cave microbial mat | place... | reverse complement strand
ATCTATGAATTCACAGAAGATTTTTTCAAAAAACAAGTAAATGGATAGTATTTATATATAAAATCGATATCTTAATATACATCGAATTTTATGCTAATATTCAATAATGAACAATAAGCTTTTAAAACCTTATGATCCAAGGGAAACAGAAGAGAGAATATTGAAAATCTGGGACAAGGCTCAATATTTCAATCCTGATGTGTGTATAAAAAAAGGCGTGACAAAAGCAAACGCTCCACATTTTTCGATCGTACTTCCCCCGCCAAATGTTACTGGTAGTTTACATACAGGACACGCGCTGATGCTGATCATCGAAGACATAGCTGTGCGATACAAAAGAATGCAAGGTTTTCGCACTCTCTGGTTACCAGGCACAGACCACGCTGCCATCGCCACTCAATCAAAGGTAGAAAAATTATTGGAAAAAGAAGGTATTCGCAAAAATGACCTCGGCCGTGAAGAATTTTTAAAAAGAGTAAATAAATTCGCAGCAGACTCACATGATACCATAATAAATCAAGCAAAAAAAATGGGCGCATCTCTCGACTGGTCTCGTGAAGCATTTACTCTAGACGAAAAAAGAAACCTCGCTGTCAAAACAGCTTTCAAAAAAATGTATGATGATGGCCTGATCTATCGTGGCAACCGTATTGTAAACTGGGATCCAAAAGGTCAGACTGTTATCTCCGATGATGAATTAGTATACGAAGAAAGAAAAGGTAAATTTTATACCTTTAAATACGGTCCCTTTGAAATAGGCACAGCTCGACCCGAGACAAAATTTGGCGACAAATTCGTAGTAATGCATCCAGACGATGAACGATATAAAAATTGGAAACATTTAGATAAAATAAAACTAGAATGGATAAATGGCCCGATAGAGGCCACTGTCATAAAAGACGCGATGATTGATATGTCTTTCGGTACAGGAGTGATGACCATCACCCCTTGGCATTCACACGAAGACTTCGCTTTAGCGGAAAAATACAAACTCGATAAAGAACAAATCATAGATAAATACGGAAAGCTTCTGTCTATTGCAGGTGAATTTGCAGGTATGAAGATATCCGATGCACGAGAAAAAATAGTTGAAAAATTACAAGCCAAAGGTTTGCTTGTATCTATCGACGAAAATTACACAAACAGAGTCGCCACAGCAGAACGCACCAGCGGAATGATAGAGCCACAAATAATGCTACAATGGTTCATAGATGTAAATAAGAAAATACTTGATAGAGGAAATAAATCTCTCAAAGAGCTAATGCTTGAACCGATAAAAAACAAAGATATAAATATATTACCTGATCGTTTCGAAAAAGTTTATTATAATTGGGTAGAAAATCTGCGAGACTGGTGCATTTCTCGTCAGATCTGGTACGGGCACAGAGTACCTGTATGGTATCGTGAAAAAGAAATTTATTGTGGGACAGAAGCTCCAGATGGCAAAGACTGGATTCAAGATGAAGACACTTTGGACACTTGGTTTTCTTCTGGACTTTGGACTTTTTCCACGCTTGGTTGGCCTGCTTCCGTTAAAACTACGGCAGGTAAACCTGAAAAAACTGATGACTTAAAAAATTATCATCCTACAAGCTTAATAGAAACAGGACACGATATTATTTTCTTCTGGGTAGCAAGAATGATTTTGATGTCGCAATATCTGCTCGGAGAAATACCATTTAAAGATATTTACTTTCACGGTATTGTGCGCGCAGCAGATGGCAAGAAAATGTCAAAATCGCTCGGTGACAAAGCTATTGATCCACTCGACATAATCGAGAAATATGGCAACGACGCCCTTCGTATGGCGATGATCGTAGGCAATACTCCCGGCAACGACTTAAAACTAAATGAAAACGATATCAAAGGCTACAAGAAGTTTGCAAATAAAATCTGGAATGCATCTAGATTTGTGATAGAAAATACAGAAGATTTGGATAAAGAAAAAATATCTTTAGAAGATTTAGATGAAGAAGATAAAAAAGACAATGCGGAGCTTGAAAGCTTACTCGTCGAGATAAAAAAAGAAATGGATGAATACAGATTTTCTATAGTGGCAGAAAAACTATATCACTATTTTTGGCATACCTTTGCAGATGTGATAATAGAGAAATCTAAGACTAAAATTTTAAAAAATGAATCAAAAGAAAGTGTTCTCTCTGCAAAAACTTTACTTTATATGCACCTTGAAACATTACTGCGAGCAATGCACCCTTTCATTCCTTTTGTCACCGAAGAGATATGGTCATTGATGCAAAAAAGAAGTGAAGATGATTTAATAATGGTTGCTAAGTGGCTAACCCAAAAACAAAAATGACCAGTGATCCAAAAATATTAGGTCTTGCGCTCTTGGGAGGCATCATCCCCGCTTTGCTTTGGCTTTTTTTCTGGCTTCGCGAGGATAAAAAAAGACCCGAACCAAAAGGACTCCTCGCTATAGTATTTTTCTTGGGAATGCTATCCATCGCAGTAGTCATCCCTATTCAACAATTCATACGAGACAATGTAGCTTCGTATGATTGGCAGATAGTCAGCTGGGCAGGCGCAGAAGAACTCATAAAATATTTAGCTGTGGTTATATTATTACTAAACACCAAAAATATCGACGAACCATTAGACTGGCCTATATATCTTATCACCGCAGCGCTTGGCTTTGCGGCCATAGAAAATGCCCTATATCTGATCAAACCATTGACTTTAGGGCAAAATACTGTTGGACTCTTTACCGGACAAGTCAGATTCTTGGGCGCTACACTTCTCCACGCTGTATCAAGCGGAATCCTGGGTATCAGTTTAGGTCTCGCCTTCTTTATGAATAGTTTTTCAAAAAAAATGTATTTTGTGATCGGTCTCGCTTTGGCAACTATCTTGCATAGTATCTTTAATTTCTTTATAATAGAAAATAACGGAAGCAATCCTCTGAAAGCACTCGGATTTCTGTGGGTCACCACTGTCATTGTGATGCTACTTTTCGAAAAACTAAGGAGAATGAGTGTAAAGTAATTCAAAAACTTTTTAAAAAATTTACCATATAAAAAAATAATTAAGAGCTAAAATAAACATTATGCACAATAAAAAAAGAGGATTTTTTGCGAGATTGACTGGTGGATTTGGTTCAGACGAGACAGAAGACGAAATAATAAAAGAAACTGCATCAAAAAAAGATAAGAAAGACGGCAACGCTTGGATGGAAGAAGAAAATGAAGAGCTCGAGCTCACTGTAGATGTGTATCAGACCTCTACAGAAATAATACTTCAAACTATGGTAGCCGGCGTCAAACCCGAAAATCTAGACCTCACCATCGCCCGCGATATGATCACCATCAAAGGTAAACGCGAAGAAAATAGAAACATCGACGAAGAAAATTATTTCATCAAAGAATTATACTGGGGTAAGTTCTCGCGTGTAATATTGCTCCCTCAAGAAGTAGAACCCGAAGAAGTCGAAGCTACCGAAAAACACGGCCTCCTCACTATCAAACTCCGCAAAGTGGACAAAGAAAAAAGAAATAACATAAAGGTTAAGTCTTTGTAAAAACTCTTGTGCTGGGAGGCAGATTTGCACTGCCGACCTATCCCTCTTCAGGGGAGCGCTCTACTACCTGAGCTATCCCAGCATTTTTCTCTGTTTATGATACAAAAAAAATAATTAAAACTTCTTCAACAAATCCTGTATGCCATTGCCATCCATTTTCTTTTCAATACCTGTGATAGAGCTGTAAATATCTATCATCTTATTTAGATAAGGCTCTATATAATAAAAAGATCCCAGAGCTATACCTACAATAACGATGAGTTTAAGAGCGCTCCAAATGGCTTCCCTTTTTTGGACACCTCTTATTTTCTTTAGCATTTTATTGTTCTCTTCTGCTAAAGACACGGCCTCCAAAAGCAATTTTCTGTCTTCTTGTTCCATATAGGGCATTTTATCACAACAGTTTAAAAAATCCAATTGTTAAAATTGGGTTTTTTGTGTTAGATTATATAAGGTTAAAACCTTTAGTCTTCGTAGTTAAATGGATATAACGACTCCGTCCTAAGGAGTAGTTGTCGGTTCGATTCCGGCCGAGGACACCAGAAAATTTTACGCCGGCAGACCAAGCAAACTCGCTATCTTTGGCTTGTTGAAACCTATCACCATATCGTCGCCTATCAGAATCACAGGCACGCCCATTTGCCCGCTTTTATCTATCAATTCTTTTCTCTTTTCGGCGTCACTGGCTACATTGAATTCTGTATAAGATATGTTGTTTTCTTTAAAATAATCTTTCGCCATATGACAGAAATGACAGGATGGTGTGGAGTAAATCGTTACATTTTTCATGTTTTTATTCCTAAAATTTAAATTATTAATACTTACATTTTATCATACTTGTTCTAAAGTCCAAATGACGATATATTCTACTTATGCGGTTGTAGTTTAGTGGCAGAATTGGTGCTTCCCAAGCATCGGGCGCGAGTTCGATTCTCGCCAACCGCACAAAAAAATTTTTTATTTGACTAGATTTATCAGTTGACCAGCTATAAAACTTTTTATATTTTCCGCTGTAGTTTTCATAATATTATAGACTGCTTCGTTTGTATTGAAAGCAATATGCGGAGTTACTATGACATTTTCCATATCTAAAAGCATTTTGTTTTCCAATAATGTTTTGTAATGCTCCATATCGTCTCGCAAGGCACTGCCTGTGATAATGCTCGGCTCGTCTTTCATTTCTTTTTCTCCTTCTAATACATCGAGCCCCGCACCAGCAATCCTTCCATCTTTCAACAGAGATACCAGAGCGTCGGTATCCAACAGTTCACCTCGCGCTGTGTTTATAATATAGACACCTTTTTTTGTCATATCAAGTATTTCTTTATTTATTAAATGATGATTTTCTTTTGTATATGGAGTATGCAAAGTCAAAATATCCGCCTCACTCGCAACTTGATTTAAACTTTTATATTCAAAACCTTGTTCTTTAGAATAGTTTAGATCCGGATACAAATCATATGCTATGACATTCATACCAAACCCTTTTGCAATCCTGATTACATTTTTACCTATCTTTCCTGTACCCACGACCCCAAGTGTCTTGCCCCGTAAATCAAAACCTTTCAAATGAGTTACATCTGAATATCCTGAACTTTTAAGGTGGTCATAAGCATCGTGTACTTTTCTAGATAAACTCAAAATAAGAGCAAAAGTAAATTCAGCCACAGTGTCTGATCCATAAGCGGGCACATTGGAAACTTTTATGCCTTTATTTTCTGCATACTCAAAATCTATATGATCAAACCCAGTAGAGCGAGTAACTATGTATTTCAGATTCGGTAAAGCATCCAGTATGTCTTTATTTATTTCTGAACCTACGAAAACTGATACGATTTCAGCATCTTTTATCTTTTCCAAAGATGTTTCGCGATCTAACTTTTCATCAAAAAAAACCAAATTTATATTTATCCCTTGCAAAAGTTCTGTAAAAGTATCTCTATCTAATTTTGTGGCTTCAAAAAATACAGTTTTCATATAGATGATTATATCACAAAGTGTAATAACACATATTAATCAAACCAATTTTTAAAAAAAGAAAAAAAGGAATCAGATTTTTGGGTTCCTTCAGTATTTTCAGACTTTTTTTCTTCTACGATCAAGACCATCTCTTCGCCTTCTTTCGCTAGACCAAATTTTTCTCTGATGCTCTCCTCTACCCCTTTTTCTGTATTTAGTTTTACTATGTCGGAACTCAGTTTTTCCTTGGATTTTTCAAGCAAGGCGAGCTTCTCCTCTGCGACCTGCTTATTTCTTCTTGTCTCTTTCATCTTTGACATCAAACCAAACATATTGTATGAAAAAAAGAGGATAATAATACCCATAAAAACCAAAAAAATCTTGGACTGCATAAAGAGTTTGAACCCCCATTTTTTTTGAAAATCACGCATAGTATGCTATAATCATAACATGTTTTTCAACAAAAAATATCAAAAGAAATTGCAGTTTATTTGGGCAGTCATCTGTGTCATCATAATCATAAGTATGATACTGCTTTACTCGCCTATATTTAGTTTGTAGTATCGTGAATTACGAAACTGTAGAATTTGTAAGTTTTCGAGTGGTATGGTTGGGTCCGTACCCGAGAAAATTTATAAATTTTGCAGTTTCGTAATTCACAGTGTAGTAGCGAAAACATAAAATCAGCAAAATTGTCATCGCTCCTCCCATTTTGCTAAAGCAAAACAGGTCCCACACAACTGACAATTTTGCTGATTTTATGTTTTCGCTAGTTATTTCCCTGCCTCATCATTTTCAAAAACACATCTTGCGAAATGTTTATTTTTGCATTTTCTTTCATTCTGGCTTTTCCTTTTTTCTGCTTTTCAAGAAGTTTCTTTTTTCTGCTGACATCTCCACCTCCCACCACTTTGCTGCCGTGCATCAACACATCTTTACGAAATGAAGATACGGACTCAGAAGCGATAATCCTGCCTAGTGCCTTGCCTTGAATCTTAAAAGAGAATTGTTGACGAGGAATAATATTTTTTAATTTTTCCACTTGCGCGCGAGCTTCTTCTTCTACCCTGCGACGCGATACAATTCTACAAAATGCCACCATCGATTCATCTGCGACTAATATATCCAATCTGACAACATCAGCTTTTTTGTATTCTGAAATTTCATAAGAAAAAGAAGCATATCCGGATGTAATACTTTTTAAATCATCAAAAAAGTTGCGCATTAACTCGCGAAGTGGCATAAATAAATTGATCACTGCTCGATTATCTCCAAATGTCTCTGTAGTACTGACTTCTGCTTCGTGATCAAAAAGAAAAGGCATTAATACACTCGTGTAAACCTGTGGAGTTATGATTTTTACCGAGATCCAGGGTTCATAGACTTCTGATATCTGTCCATCTTCTGGAAAAAAATGCGGAGAATACACTACTTGCTCTTTGCCATTTTTTAAAATTACTTTGTAAGTAATCGATGGCATTGTGATAACAAGCTCTAAATCAAATTCTCTTTTTAACCTCTCAGTTATTATTTCAAGATGAAGCATTCCTAAAAAACCACAACGAAAACCTTTACCCAAAATACCTGAAGATTCTTCTTCATAGGAAAAAGCTGAATCAGAAAGTTTCAATCGTGAAAGCGCGAGTTTTAAATCTGGAAAATTATCTGCATTTTCCGGATATACAGACGCCCAAACCACCGGTTTTGGATTCATATATCCAGGCAAAGACGGCATAGGTTTTTTGCTGAAAGTGATGGTGTCTCCGACGGATGCTATGCCGGGTTTTTTAATGCCTGTAACTATATAACCTATCTCACCTGCGCCAATAGAATCTTTTGGCATTTCTTCTGGAGAAAAAATACCAACTTCTAAAGATGAAAATTTCTCATTCGAAACAGAAAAAACAAGTGAATCTCCTTTCACTATGGCTCCCTTGAAAACTCGCACATACACTATCACCCCGCGATGATTATCGTATTTGAAATCAAAAACCAACGCCTGAGTACTGTCTTTTATTTCTTCTTCACAAGAAGGGGGAGGGATTCTTTTAATAATTTCTTGCAACAAATTCTCTACTCCTTGTCCGGTCTTTCCAGAAACTTCCAGTATTGTGTCTGGATCTACATTTAAAAGTACCGCCACCTCCATCTTTACTTCATCGATTCTCGCCAAAGGTGAATCAACCTTTGATAAAACAGGAATAATCACCAAATCACTTTCTTTTGCCATCTCGAGAGTGGTAAAAGTCTGCGCTTGCACACCCTGCGTACTATCTATGAGTAATATAGAACCCTCTACAGCTTTCAGAGCACGAGATACTTCATAAGAAAAATCTATATGTCCAGGAGTGTCTATAAGATTTAAAATAAATTTTTTCCCGTCAGATTCATAATCCATTCTGACGGGTTGCATTTTGATAGTAATACCCCGTTCTCGTTCGAGCTCCATCGAATCGAGTACTTGATCACGCATTTTGCGTTCTGGAATAGTATGAGTGATCTCGAGCATTCTGTCTGCCAAAGTACTCTTGCCGTGATCAATATGAGCTATTATAGAAAAATTCCTGATATTTTTTAAGTCCATAAATTATGATTTTATATCTCCACTCTGATCCAAAAATCCACAAGTCTGATGTTGCCAAAGACTTGCATAAGTCTTGCCGTTTTTTAAAAGTTCTTTGTGTGTGCCTTCTTCTATTATTTTACCATTGTCCAACACAATGATCCTATCCATCTTTTGAATAGTGGAAAGTCTGTGAGCGATAACTATAGTTGTTTTACCTTTCATTAATTCGTTTAATGCTTCTTGTATATACGACTCACTGATACTGTCCAGAGAGCTTGTGGCTTCGTCTAACATAAGTATCGGAGCATTTTTGAGCATTGCTCTAGCTATAGCCACCCTTTGTCTTTCACCACCAGAGAGTTTGACTCCTCGTTCTCCTACCAATGTATCGTAGCCATTTGGAAGTTTAGTAATAAATTCGTGACAATGAGCTTTCTGGGAGGATTCGATGATTTCAGATTCAGTAGCATTTGGATTTGAATAGGCGATATTTTCTTTTATTGAACGATGGAAAAGTATCGGATCTTGAGGCACATAAGAAATGACACTTCGTAAATCGTCTTGAGTAATTTTTGAAATATCTTGTCCGTCTATAGTAATAGAACCGCTTTTTATGTCTGCGAATCGCAAAAGCATTTTAGTGAATGTTGATTTACCAGAACCCGAATGACCCACAAGACCGACCTTCTCTCCCGCTTTTATTTTCAAATTGAAATTTTCGAAGACTGCTCGATCTTCTATGTATTCAAATATTACATTTTTGAGTTCTATAACGCCTTCTTTTATTTGAAGTATTTCAGGGTTTATGACATCTTTTACTTCTATTTCTGTCTCAAAAATGTCCACTACTTCTTTTATGTCTGTCATAGATTTCATAAATTTCGTAATAACCTCCGATAGTTCCCAAATACGATCTAATACAGATGATAAATATGCATAAGCAAGTACAAAGATACCTAGTGTTATTCTATCTTCTGCCCACAAATTAATCATTGTGTATAAAATAAAAATCTCAAAAGACACCATCATAACAGCTTGAAAGGCTGATCGAATAAAACTAAACTTTGATGCTTTATATATACTGTCTTTCAAAAAGAAACTAAATCTGCCTAAATAAGTAGATTCTCTATTTAAAGAAGAAAATGATTTTATATTTAAAATATTTGTTATAGAATCAAACAAAACACCAGTCACATTAGAATCAGCCTCTGCTTCTCTCATATCTAATTTTACTTTTTGGTGCACAGAAAAAATAACGAGGAGTGCGTAGGCTAAAAACCAAACAACTAAATACGATGCTATTGTAACAGAATGAAAATATAGCACTATAATAGAGCTCACTGTAAGTATAGTCATCGGCAAAAACACACTAAATATTTGACTCTCTAGTACTTCAAAAGCTCTGACTAAACGCTTTACTTTAGCCACCAAGCTACCTGAAAAATTATTTGAGTAAAATTTATAGGAATGTTTGGCGAGTTTTAGAAAAGAAAAATCATATATATCCCTTACTACAGAACCAGTAAATCTAAGATTGATCGAATCTCTATATCTAGCGAAAAACACAGCGCATATGTATCCAGACACAACAACAAAAAGTGATGCAAATGCCACATCTATGCGATAAGCCTTATCTAGACCACTCAGACTCAGAGCATCGATTATACCCTTATAGCCATAAGGTACAATTATAAAATAAGCAAATGTACGCAAAGATACTACAAGGAATAGTGACAAAAAAGCTATTCGGTAAGGTTTTATAAAAATCCACAGATATTTAAATATTTTCCTAAATGAGAACATTATGCCATTCTAGCAAGAAAAAGCTTGATTTCAAAGCAGAATTTATAAAAACAATTATTTAGTTTAGATAAAAATATCCTGACCAGCCATCATACACACATACATCTACACCTGCATATTTCGAGATACATAAAGCCATATCGGCAAAATATTTCCCACCGATATCTAAACTTCGTTTTGGTGAAGGAACGGTTGTTTCTTCTTCAAGACTTACAAGCTCACCTTCAGGGTTAGTAGGTTCTGATGAAACAATGTCTTGCACTTTTACTTTAAGAACATCTCCTGATTTCACTTTTGAAACAACTTCTTCTTTATAATAACGCTGATACTTATTTATATTGTACAAGCGTATCGTCGCTATATTATCAGTATCCACAGAAAGGATTTCTACTTCGGCTTGTAGAATATCCACAGGACCAAAAACTGATTCTTGTCTATTTTCTAATTTAGGTTCTTTTTCGTATATATAATAAACCCCAACAACAAACAAAATCACAAGAATGAAACTTAAAATTAATTTTTTATTCATATAAAATGACAATAACATATCCTCGACTGATTTCAAAGCTCTTCTTGAGGAGAGATGAGGACTTTTGCGCGCCAGAATTTACTCTTTAATGTTTCGATGAGATCTTTCAATTCTTCATTTTTCAAAAGATAAAGCATCGCTACGCCCGCAAAAATACCCAGTATTCCAGAAATAAATCCTTGCAAGAATATTCCCCAGAAAGTAGTAGTGCCAAACACTGGAGATAATAAATTCAAACTAGCATATGTCACTACTCCTAACACGAAAGACGCGCCGAGACTCTGGAAAAAAGTTTTAGTAATAAATGACTCTCCTTTCATAAAATCTTTCTTGATAAAGAACCATTGCAAAATAAAATTTAAAATAGTACCCACGGAATACGCAAGTGGTAACATCAAAACTTCAGTGCCTTTGATATCCGTCACTTTTAATAATGATTCTATGAAATATCTAAACAACGGCACAGTTTGAAAAATTTTAATAAAAAAATAAGACAAAAATACTATAAAAACTGATGAAACTAAATTGATCAAAAGGGGTCTCTTGGTGTTTCCAATAGCATAATACGCTCGTGACAACAGGGCCACCATTCCTTGCGCCAACACTGATACAGAAAATATAGCGAGTGATGCAGCCACCAAACGAGTATTATCCCAAGAAAAAGATTCTGAACCCAAAATCACGCGCACTATCTGCGCGCGAAGTACAATGAAAAGAAAAATTACCGGTAAAGACCAAAAAACTATTTGCCTCGCGGTTGATTTTAAATGATTTTTAAATTCGCCGTCCTTCTTGCCTGAAAAAGATTTTACTAATGTGGGAAATGCCGCTACTGCATAGGAAATCCCGATGATATTGAGTGGCACGGATTGCAAATTGAAAGAAAGATTGAATATAGAAATGGAACCACTCGTAAAATAAGAAGCGAAAGCCACTATTGCAATAAGCACCATACTATTGAAAGAAAGCCCTAGTGTACGAGGAAACGAAGTTAAGGCTATTCTTTTTATATTTTTGAAATCAATCTGTTTTGCAAATTTTATTGTAAATCCACAGCCCGAAGAAGCAAAAGCTTGAATAACAAAATGCATCAATGCGCCCAAAACAACACCAAAAACCAAACCATTTATACCAAAAATAGGCGACAGAAAAACTACTCCGATTATGATACCTATGTTATAAAAAACAGGACTCAAAGAATACAAGAAAAATTTTCTAAAAAGCTGGGTAACTGTACCAAACAAATTTGATAGTCCGAGTAATATTGGAGAGAGTAACATTATCCTAGAAAATAAAATTACTTTCTCTTGCATCGCTTCTGTAAAACCTGGAGCTACCAATGGTACAAGATAAGGCATAATAAAAAAGAATAGTACAGATACAGCGACTATAACAAAAAAGAAAACTGTGAAAACATCATTCAAGAGCTTGCGCGCTGAATCCGTCACTGTATCTCCATTCATTTTTTCTACTATAAATGGTATGAGTACAGTGATAGAAGCGAGTGATGCAATAGATATGAATATCAGATCCGGCACACGAAATGCGGTATAGTACACATCAAGCGATGCAGATGGCCCTATGAAATGCGCTATGAATCTATCACGAAAAAGCGCTAATATCTGAGACAAGAAAGTAAAAGAACCCAAAAGAAGTGCAGCTTGATTTACATTCACATATTCCCTGCTGAAAAGTTTCAATATCTTCTGCATCTTTACTTTTTAAATTCTTATTTTAAAGAGTCTACATAATCGATAAGATCTTTGTTGTCAGGAACCAAAGACAAAGCTTGTTCAGCATAAGACAAAGCGAGATTATTGTTGCCATCTTTTTTTTCTATCTGAGAAAGTAACACCAAGGCTTCTACATATTTTGCTTTTAAATTCATCGCTTCTTTTATATAAATTCTGGCTTTATCATTTTGACCATCAGCAAAAAGAGTTCGTGCAATGGAAACTTTTATTCCAGGGTTCAAAGGATTTAAAGAAGAAGCTATATTTAAGGCCTCTAGAGCTTTCTCGTAGACATCTTTTACTCCAAGCAAACCCACAGTATAATACACCGTACCTAGATTGCTGTAATTTAAATGATTTCCTTTGTCGTATTTCACAGCCATCTCTGCGGCTTTGAGGGCTTTATCGAAACTGGTTTGCAAATCTGTCTTATCTTTCTCAGACAACACAGCTCCACCAGAAACAATCGAATTTATTTTTGTCAGATAAACCTGAGTGTAAGTGCGTAAATACACATCGCTCTTGTGTAAAGATACAGCTTTCTCTATATTTTCCTCGACGGTTTGTATATCGGTCGTAGCTAATGCGCGTCTAAAAGGTGAGACAGAAGCCAATCTCTCTACATACAAAAACGAAGCAGCAGAGGAAAAAATCATCAATACAACCAAAAATATAATAGAAAAGAAACTCTTTCTAGGGTCCTCGAGAAACGAGATTGATATCTTGCCACTAGAACCACCCACAGAAGACAAACCTATAAATATTCCAGTAAAAGCAAAAGCGAGAATCAACATAACCCCATTAGTGGAATAAAAAATGGTTGAAACAAATAAATACACAGCCGCTATAAAAAAAGCTGAAACCTCCCAATTTGTATTTTTCCTAATGCTTTGAAAAATAGATCTACTACCAAAATACACCAAAAGAACAAAGAATATCAACCACGAGATGATACTGAGTACACCATTTGTCGCAAAAAATGTAGGAATCAAACCAGAACCAGAAGTAAAAGATGTATCCCAAAAATTTGTAGAGTTTATAGATGCTGGTTTATACATACTCCAAGCATTTGCAAATTTGTTTGGACCTACACCAAACAAAGGATTGTGCATTAACACATCTCCAGCCACTGATAATGTGACTCCCGGCAATGGTCGCACTTCGATATTTGAAATACCAAATTTGTCTGGCAAGAATTTGCCGACAAATTGCCCTGACATAAAAAACATCAATGAAACCATCACCACAATAAATGAAAAAAGTGGGAACAATTTTTTCTCACCCTCTGTCTGTTTTACATTAAAAGAAAAAAGTATCTTGTAAACAAAAATGATCAAAGCAAAAATTCCCAATATTCCCCAAGTCAGAGAAAAATTCACTAAGGCAGAAAGTATAATAGTAAATATGGCCAAAACCCCTAACAGTACTTTAAATATCTTTCTGACTGAAAAGAATTCTATTATAAACAAAGACATCGTAGTAAAGAACCCAGCAAAAAGACCAAATGTATTCCAAGAACCGAGTATATTGTCGGTCTTTTCGATTAAAACACCTAAAGACAAAAAATCAGGAAAAAACAACCGTAACCCTTGAAAAATGAACAACAAAAAAGAAGAAATTAAAACTCCAAAAAAAATCATCTTGGCTCTTTTTGTACTATCTACTACAATCGAAGCAAATAACATCAATAAAAAAACAACAAGCATAAAATATACTGTGCCAGTATCTAGCATTGTGCCAAAAAAGGATGTTTCTAAAGTACCAGAAAATAAAGCGGAAAGAAAAACAAAAAATAAAACGCCGAAACCAGAAAGTAATAGCCAAGATTTGGGTATACTGATTTTACCATCTGAAAAACGAGCAATAACCCAAGACACCGTGGCTATAGTCAGTCCTACCACCAAAAGCAAACCTTTCGAAATCTCAATTGGTACTTTTGTGAAAGGTAAAAAGAAAATAGGTAAAAAAACAATTACCGCAAAAAGTGATAAAAATGAAACTCTGTCTAAGATTTTTGATAACATATTACTCTATATGATACTACAAGAAGTCGTTACTTAACAATATTTGATTTAGTACAGAATGTTGATAACTCTGTTCTTGATATAAATTATCTTTTTTGGTTCAGAACCCCCTAAATATTTTATAACTTTTTCATCTATCAGAGCTTTTTTCTTTACATCTTCCTCGTTGTCATCGACAGAAATAATGATTTCACTTCTTGCTTTGCCATTCATCTGCACTGCGATTTTTATTTCGTAATCTTTGATTAAATTCTCATCCCATTTTGGCCAAGTCGAAATATGCACGCTCTTTTTCTCGCCTAAAGAAAACCAAAGATGTTCTGCTATGTGTGGCGCAAATGGTGCCAGAATTTGTAAAAACATTTTAAAATCTTTTACTTCGACGGATGGAGATTTCTCCATTTCGGTAGCCAAAATCATCATTGCTGAAATAGCAGTATTGAAACGCATATTTTCGATATCTTCGGAAATTTTTTTAATTGTTTTGTGAAGTAATTTTTGTAGCAAAATCTCGGATGCATGCTTTTTCTCATGGTCTGGCCGAGCTTCTAATCCGCCTTTGGCGGAATTATTTTGGCGAGGGAAACCGAGGACCTGAGAAAAAGCATCAGCCGAGATTTTGCTACTATCTCCAAGCCTCGCCTGAATCCTCCAAATCTTTTCTATAAATCTACGCGAGCCGATGATACTATCCATACTCCAAGCCACAGCATCTTCAAACGGACCCATAAACATCTCATACACACGCAAGGTATCTGCGCCATAAGTCTTTACTATACTATCAGGATTGACAACATTGCCGATAGATTTAGACATTTTCACTCCACCTTCACCCAAAATCATCCCGTGAGAAGTTCGTTTTGCATACGGCTCTGCTTGTGGCACAAGTTTTAAATCATACAAAAATTTATGCCAAAAACGAGAATATAAAAGGTGTAATGTAGTATGTTCCATACCACCGTTGTACCAATCCACCCCACCACGGCGTGGGTCGTCTCCAAGCCAATACTTTAGATTTTTCTTACTTGCAAAAGCGCCACTATTTTTCGAATCCGTATATCTCAAATAATACCAAGAACTTCCAGCCCAATTTGGCATCGTGTCTGTCTCTCTCCTAGCCTTCCTCTTACACAAAGGACATTTTGTATTTACCCATTTTGTGATGGAGGCAAGTGGCGACTCTCCTGTGTCTGTGGGTTTGTAACTTTTTACTTCAGGTAATTTTACCGGCAAATCTTTGTCTCGCACTGGCACCCATTTGCATCTGTCACAGTATACTAGTGGTATTGGCTCTCCCCAATATCTTTGTCGTGAAAAGACCCAATCGCGAAGTTTGAATTTGATAACGATCTTGCCTCCCACGAATTTTGTGATCTCTTTTTTTGCCTGCTCGGAATGTATATCTGTAAACTTATCTGAATTTATCAGATAACCATTATCAGAATATGGACCTTTTTCTTCGATATGTTTCTTAGCAAATTTTACATTGTCTGGTAAATTATTTATTGCTATTTTAAAATCAACATTTCCCTCAGGTAAAACAACTTCTTTAATTGACAAATTATATTTCTTTGCAAAAGCATAATCGCGTTCATCGTGCGCGGGCACGGCCATTATCGCACCTGTGCCATAGCCTGCTAACACATAGTCGGCTATCCATACTGGTATTTCTTCTTTACTTGCAGGATTTATCGCTTTGATTCCTTTTAACTCTACTCCTGTTTTGATTTTAGTGTCATCTGTGCGTTCTGTTTCTGATTTCTTTTTTACTTCTTGTATGTATTTTTCTACTTCAGCCCAATTTTTTATTTTATCTTTTAAATTATTTAAAAGTTCGTGCTCTGGCGCGAGCACCATATAAGTAGCGCCAAATATGGTATCTGCGCGAGTAGTGAAGACTTTGACCCCAACCCAACCCTCCTCTTTGTAAGGGGAGGGTGTAATTTTAAATTCAATTTCTGCGCCTTCGGATTTGCCTATCCAATTCCTTTGCTGTATTTTTACTCTTTCTGGGTAATCCACCAAATCCAAATCTTTGTCTAGTCGATCTGCGTATTTTGTGATCGCTAGCATCCATTGTTCTTTTTCTCTTTTTTCTGTCTGGCTACCACATCTGTCACATATGCCACCTATGGCCTCTTCATTTGCTAGACCTATCTTGTCTTTTGGACACCAGTTGATATAAGACTTTGCCTTGTACGCCAGACCTTTTTTAAAAAGTTGTAAAAATATCCATTGCGTCCACTTGTAATATTTAGGATCAGTAGTATTTATTTCTCGAGACCAATCAAAAGAAAAACCTACGGCTTTTAATTGTCTTCTAAATGTGTCCGTATTTTGTTTTGTTACGAGTGCAGGCTTTTTACCTGTCTTGATGGCGTAATTTTCTGTGGGCAAGCCAAAAGCGTCCCAGCCTATCGGATAAAGCACATTGAACCCTTCCATCCTTTTCTTGCGCGAGATTATATCCATCGCGGTATAACTGCGAATGTGTCCAGTGTGCAAACCCGCGCCAGACGGATATGGAAATTCTACTAAGGGGTAAAATTTTCTACCTTTGCCATCACTAGCTTTGTAGATTTTCTTCTTATCCCAAAGTTTTTGCGCAAACGATTCTATTTTCTTATGGTCGTAGTTTTTCATTACTGAAATCTTTCAATTATTTCTTAAATCTGCTTTCCGAATTTTTTCACCGCGAGCCACACGAGTGCCACTAAAGCGAAACCTAAAATCAAAACTTTTACTAGATTGTCTGCCGTAGACCAATAACGCATCGAAGCAATGAGCAGAGACAAGACTCCACCCCAAGACAAACCGAGAGTTAAAATCTCATTTGCCATAAAAGTTCCTAGCGCAAGTGAAGCTATACCTAAAATCACAAGCATTATAAAAATATTTCTTTCGTAACCCTTTCTAGCTTCATCGTATTCTTGTCTTTTGGTAAAGTCTGGATCGCAATAGCTAGCGGGTTGAGGTATTTCGAGACCATCGGCAGATTTATAATATCGCGTATTTTCTGTCCACTGACCTCCTGCTTCGACGCAAGATTCTTTTGTTTTGATTTCTTTTACTACTTGTTGTTGAGGGAAATATCTATCGTAACTAGGCTCTTTGTAAAGTAAAGAAATAGTGTAATTAAAAAATAAATTTAAAACAATAACAATACCTATAACTAAAGCCCACTTAAAAAGTTTTGGTTTATTTGTTTCCATATAAGATTATAATACCATAAACTATTAAAAAGAGAAAACAAGGTGAAATATTCTTTATCTTAATTTTTTATAAAGCAGAGTTTTTAAGCCTAGATTTTCGTATAAATATTTAGATAAATTGGTATTTTCTTTTTCTAAATCTTTTGGATAAATTTGAAGAAAGCCACAAGTCGATAAAAACCGAACTGTTTGCGATTCATTAAAATAAGCAAAAAAATATTCAGCACCCATTTCTTTTAATTTATTCTCAAGAGTTTGTAGACTTTTTAAAGCTATACCTCTAGATATTTTAGATTCATCTAATAAAATATGATCTAAAATGGCTATTCGAATACCAGAAATACTTTCTATATAACCAGCTAAATTTAATCCTTCAGACTGAAGGGTATAAGTAGAATGAGCTTTTGAGATCATGATCTCCCTGAAATTATAATCTCTACTTAATGAATCCTTTAATCTTTCATTTATTATTTCCATGACATTTATATAGATAATCTTATCATAAAGACCAAATAGCCGTGTTGGAAAGGGGTATTGTTCTGCCCTTTGATTTTTCGAGCAGACACAGCTCGCCTTGTTTTATTTCGCCCCCTAGACCTTGCATTGTGTCTTCGAGCGTATAGCCTAAAGAAAGCGCAGATGAATCTATGGCATATGAATTTAAAATCACAAAAAGTGGTTTGTCGCTCAAGACTTTGCGCACCAGAGAAAGAAGTTTTGGTAAGTCGCGTTCTATCTTCCACTCCTCGCCTTTTGGCCCACGACCGAATTTTGGCGGATCCATTATCACTGCATCGTATTTGATTCCCCTCTTTTCTTCGCGCGCTAAAAATTTCAGCGCGTCATCCAAAATGATACGCATTGACATATTTTCCATACCAGCAACTTTTTGATTTTCTTTTACCCATTCGAGAGTTTGCTTTGAAGCATCCACATGCGTCACCTCTGCTCCAGCTCGCAGAGCAAACAAACTCGCCACGCCTGTATAGCCGAAGAGGTTTAAGAATTTTATTTTTTTTATATCATTGGTATTATCCACCCCTCTTAAATCGGAATTATCTACTCCTCCCCGATATTCTCCAAAAGAAGACTTGTCGTTAGGATCATTCACCCCTCCCCACCCCTCCCCAAAGGAGAGGGAGTTCCTACTAATAGTTTTTAACTTTAAATTAACCTTGTGTAAAAAATTATCGGTTTTATTTATGACTTCTTCATTAGAAAAACGAATAATTTCAAAACCAAACTTTTTTAATATCTCGCTTCTTTCTTTGTCTTCTTCTTTTTTAAAATCATGAATATCTCCATCAACTTCAATAATCAATCTTTTTTCAAGACAAACAAAATCAACAATAAATCTATCTATAATTTGTTGTCTTCTAAAATGAAATTCAGTTTCATTTCTACGCAAAACATCCCAAGCTACTTTTTCTCCCTTTGTTGGATTTTTTCTCATATCAAGAGCTCTGTCTTTCAATCTTTTCCATAACTTTGGATCTGTAGTAAAATATCCCGGAACCATTTCTCCCTCTCCTTCGGGGAGGGTTGGGGAGGGGTGCATTTCTTTTTCTCTGTTAAGGAAAATTGAGGAGTAGTATGATTTGATTTTTTCCTCTATAAAATCCCAATGTGTAGATTGTTCTGGGAAAAATCCAAGATGCCTGAAAGGTGTTGGAGATGCCAAAAATTTCACGCCTTTATAACTCATTTCCCATTTCTTTTGCATCTTGTGCAACATCGGATGTTGCACATTATTTTTAAAAGTCCAACCCGACTTTGCGCCCACCTTTGAGCTCCAAAATTTTCCGTCTATTTTTTCCCAGACTTTTTTGTCTAAAGTTTTTTTCCAAACAGCATCTTCATAAGGGCGCACAAAAACATATGGCCCAAAACGCTCGATCTTTTCCCCTTCGCCCGTATCCAAGAGCTCATAATCTTGTTTATCCATCGATAAGGAGAGCCAATCTCCGCCACAAAATATTTTCAATTCATTTTTCATAAAATTTATATCAAAAACTCGATCACATCTCCATCTTTCACGATGTATTCTTTGCCTTCGATGCGCACCAAACCTTTCGCGCGAGCGTTGGCATATGAACCTGCATCTAGTAAATCTTGCCAGTTTATCACTTCTGCGCGGATGAATTTTTCTTTAAAATCATTGTGTATGGCGCGACCTGCTTCCGGCGCAGTAGAATTTTTCTTTATTGTCCAAGCGCGAGTTTCGTCTTCGCCTGTGGTAAAAAATGTCTCAAGACCCAAGAGTTCATAACTTTTTTTTATCAAATCATCAAAGCCTTTTTCAAACACTGGGTCTACTTTCACAGAAAACCCCGGCAAGTTTACTTCTTTATTTTCATTTGCTTCCGAAACATTCAAAACATAAAGCATTGGTTTTAATGTAAGAAGATTTAGCGATTTTATTTTAAATTTTTCTTCAGAGGACAACATAGCTTCATCCGCCATTCGTCCAGCTTCCAAAACTTTTTCGATTCTTTTTAAAATACTTTCTTCTAAAATTGCTTCTTTATCTCCTTTTTTTAAATCTCTCACCAAACTCGCCAATCTTTTTGACACAGTCTCAAAATCCGCCAAGACAAGTTCGAGATTGATGACTCCAACATCCTGCATCGGGTCTACCTTGTTTGCAATATGAATCACAGAATTATCTTCAAATGTCCGCACCATATGCGCTATGGCATCCACCTCTTTTATATTTGTCAAAAATTTATTGCCCAGACCTTCACCTTTTGACGCACCAGCCACGAGTCCGGCAATATCTACAAATTCTATAACTGCTGGAATTCTTTTTGCAGATTTAGAAAAATCAGCCAGCTTGTCTACCCGCAGATCTGGCACAGGCACGATACCCACCGATGGATCAATAGTACAAAAAGGATAATTCTCCGCCGGCACACTCTTTTTAGTAAGAGCGTTAAAAAGCGTGGATTTACCTACATTTGGCAGACCTACAATACCGATCGATAATGACATATAGAGATGAATATAACAGAAAATGCTTTAAAAACAAAACTTTATATCTATTTCATCCCCGCTAATTTTGAAGCCAGACCGGTATAATTTTCTGGAGTAATTGCTTTTAATTCTTTTTTTATTTTAGACGACACTTCTAAAGAATCTATAAAACTATGTATATCTGCAAGCGTGATTTCCCTACCACGAGATAAATCTTTTAACTTCTCATATGGCATTTCTACGCCTTCTCGTCGTAAAATAGTTTGGATCGCTTCAGTGACGACTTCAGGATGATTATTCAAGGCTTCAAGTGTTTTTTCTTTATTCACAGCGACCCTTCCTAATTGATTGCTCAAATATTTAAAACCTATCAAGCTATGCCCTAACGCAGTGCCGATGCTACGAAGCACAGTAGAATCAGATAAATCTCTTTGCAATCTTGAAACAGCGAGCTTGCGAGCAAAAAATTCAAACAAGGCATTTGCCGTACCTAGATTGCCTTCGCTGTTTTCCAAAAACCACGGATTTATTTTATGAGGCATAGTAGATGAACCCACTTCGCCTTCTACAGCTCTCTGTCCTATCCAGCCATCACTGATATATCGCCAAAGATCTTGATTAAAATTTATTAAAATTGAATTCACGCGTCTCAATATATCAAATACCTCAATAGTACTATCATACGGCTCGATCTGGGTAGTAAAAAGATTCACTTCCAAATCAACTTTTCTAAACTGCGATATCTTTTTTATAAAATCGCGAGAGAGTTTTATCCAATCAATCTTCGGATATGATGAAACTAACGCATTGTAATTCCCTGTGGCGCCGTTTAATTTCACTTGTATCTTTTTATTTTTTAATTGTTTGAGTTGGCGTTTCAATCTCTCTTCAAATACTTTAAACTCCTTGCCGAATGTCGAGGGTGAAGCCGGCTGTCCGTGTGTACGCGCGAGCATCGGAATATTTTTATTTTCTTTTGCTAATTTGCCAATCTTTTGAATGACATCTTCTAGTACAGGAATGTAAACATCTCGCAAACTTTCACAAAGAGCAAGAGTAGCTGCGATATTCGTCGAATCCCAAGTGGTCAAACCAAAATGCACAAATTCAAGGATATCTTTCAAACTCGTCTCTAGGAGACGCTCTTTCATATAATACTCTATCGCCTTAAAGTCGTGATTTGTGGCTTTTATATTTTTATAACCTTTAGTTTCAATTTGATTTATTATACTCGCCCCTTCTTCATTTAGATCGTATAAATTTCTGATAATGTTTTTTTCTTTCAAAGATAATTTTCGTAGACCCACTCCTTTTGTCTCACTGAGCACTATCAAATATTCCCCTTCGACAATAATCTTATATTTTGTAGAAGCAGCCTCGCTGAAATATTTTGCGAGATCTTTAGTGTATTTTTCATATCTTCCATCTATGGGTGAAATTGAATTCAATGACATAATTTTTTTATTTTTATATAAAATATCTTTTAAGATTATTCTCGATTCTTTTTTCTATATCACTTGTCTCTCTTTCAAATTTTTCACCAGTTATTTGTTCAAAAATTTGGATATATCTGTTGGAAAGTTCTAAAACCAATTCCGGCGGAGCATCTGGTATCACTGCGTCTTTGTATGGATCACAATGTTCTTTGAACCATAATCTCAAAAATTCTTTGTCGAAATATTCCGGCTCTTCTCCTTTATTGAATCTTTCAGCATAACTGTCCGCCTTCCAATATCTAGATGAATCTGGTGTATGTATCTCGTCGATCAATGTGAGTTCACCTTTTTCATCAAGTCCAAATTCATATTTTGTATCTACTAATATCAACCCTTTAGATAATGCTATCTCCTGTCCTCTTTTAAATAAAGCTTTGGCGGTGTCCTCTAGTTTTAAAACAAGCTCTTCAGACAATATCCTCTCCGCAACAATTTCTTTTGGCGTGATAGGTCTGTCGTGCTCATCGGACTTTGTAGTGGGAGTAAAAACTGGTTCGTCTAATTTCTGATTTTTCTTCATACCATCCGGTAAAACAAAGCTACCAAAATCTCTCTTACCATCTTTATAATGCGTCCACAGAGAAGTAGCAGTAACTCCCGTGATATATCCACGCATCACGCATTCAATAGGAATCGTCTTGCATTTTTTCGCAACCAATACATTTGGATCAGGTGTATCTAGTACATGATTTTTCACGATATCTTTAGTTTTATCAAACCAAAACAAACTTATTCTATTTAGCACTTCACCCTTGAAAGGAGCGAGGGCTATGATCCGGTCAAAAGAAGAATGTCTATCTGTAGAAATCAAAATTATTTTATCGTCCTGTACATAAATATCTCGCACTTTTCCTGTACGCTTTTCTCCCAAGTTTTTAAAATTCGTTTCTTTTAAAATGTTCATTTTATTGATTAGTTATTTATAAACAATAATTTTACCAGGTGTTAATTTGGATTCAATAGAAACTCTCGGTTCTGATTCTTTTGTTATTTTACCCACGACTTTTGCTTCTATTTCAAATTGTTTCGCCCTTTTTATACAGTATTCTGCATCTTTTGCTTCTACGATGAGAAGCATCCCTTGTCCACCATTCCAAACTTCATAAAATTCTTCATCATTTATTTTACGCCATTCTTTACATTGCTTCATAATAATCGGGGGCTCCCACAAATCATAGATCTCAGCTGAAAGTTTGCGTGGAAAAAGTATATCCTTCGCAAGCTTTTCTCTAAAAGCGCCTCCTGATAAATGTACGATAGCGTATATTTTTATTTCTGATTTAAAATCTTTTTTAAACCATCCGTGCAAAGTATTTATGAATTTATCGTAAAGCACCGAAGGAGTAGCTGCTAATCTTATGCTCTCTTTAGCTTTAGTATTTTCCCACCATTTTATACCAAATTTTTCTCTCAATGCCTTACGCACAGAGCTGATACCATTGCAACGAAAACCATTTTCTTTTAGAGCTATTATAACTTGTCCTGGTGCTAGACTTTTACCCGTGATCATTTTGTCCTTGTGATAAGCACCGATCATCATTCCCGACCAGTTTAATTTTGTTTTTGAGTCTGCAATTTCTGAACCAATAGCATCTCCCATTTGAGCAGTTTCTCCTTTTAAAATGACAATTTTTTCTTTTTTTGCAATTTCACCCAAACCTCGAATAGCGCTTTTATAAATGGCATTTGTTTTGTCTCCTACATTTCCGATCGTAGAAGTATCAAAAACATTCACGAAAATTAGAGGCACACCGCCAAAGCGTGTAATATCACTCGCGGTCATAGCGATAATATCATAAGCTGCCAGATGATGGGTTTTCGCCGCATCGATCAAAATACCCTTGGTACCTATGCCATCTGTCGATGCTTCAATAAAATAACCTTTTGGCAAATTCTTGAAAAGAAAGGGTCGAGGTCCTCGAAAATTTCCTCCAGACAAATCGTGAACTTTCACAAAAGATGAATTATTGTAGCTCGCTTTGCAAACAGACCCGGCAAAACTGCTAAACAAGGACTCCTCTTCTACATCAACCCCATCTTGAGAATAAATTTTTTTCTTTGTTAATTTGCTCATATTGTATTCATATAATCCATCCCGACATTTTTAAAAATTTCACCAAAATTATTCAAGATCATCTTTCGACCATCATCGAAACACACAATAAAATGAAAAAAGGTATTTGGAAAACTATCATCATCTCTATCTTTTAATCTTGATTCTACGGTGAAAGCGCAAGTTTTTGGTATTTCAAAATCTTCAATCTCATTTACATAAAGGCGTTTTGTCCTGATATTATCTTTTATCTCTTCAAAAGTATTACCAAAAACAAAATTACTTTCAAATGACCCGGGAATAGAATGTCCGAAATTCATTTTTGTAGAATCAGAATTTGTTGTCTTCCATTCAGTAATCCTGAGTTTATCTTTCAATAAATTAGAAGCAAATGCAGATAATTCAGAAAATTTCATCCCAACAGTAGCGTGTTCCGCAATTCTAAGTATTGCAATATAAGATTCTTTTATATGTTTTTTTATTCGATCATCTTCTCCTTTATATAAAGTAAAACCTATATCTCCTATCATATTTGTCTTACGTTCTACTGGAGAAAAATAAATTATCCCGACCGTTTCTTTGTCGAAACGAAAATCTTTTTTTGGCCAAAAAACAGGATTTCTCAATGAATTAAATTCCAATCTTTTAAATGGTTTTTGATCCAATAAAACAGCGACTCCTTTTTCAGGAGGATCATACCAACCTTTAGGAAACATTTCTTTACAATCTTTAACCTCAAAAAGAATCTTGTCACAAATCTCAACTTCTGAAAGTCCATCAATATCCTTCAAAGACTTAGTGAAAATATCTGCTGTGTCTTTTCTGGTTTTAATGATAGCTTGTATTAGATCTGACATATATTATTTCTCTAAATACTTTTTATACCCCACCTTGTAGAGTTTTTCACTTTTTAGTTTTACTTCTTTGTTCATTGTGCTTTTGTATTGCATCAATTTCTTTTCTAAATTTTTGTCATTCGTGGCGAGTATCTGCATCGCCAAAAGTCCAGCATTTTTTGCGCCATTGATGGCGACTGTCGCCACCGGTACCCCGGGAGGCATTTGTACGATAGAAAGCAAGGAGTCGAGTCCGTCCATCGTTTTTGTTTTCACCGGCACACCGATGACAGGTAACACAGTCATTGAAGAAGTCATCCCCGGCAAATGCGCTGATCCACCAGCTCCAGCAATTATGACTTTTATGCCTTTTTTCTTGGCGCTAGTAGCATATTTATAAAGCTTATCGGGAGTCCTGTGCGCAGAAACAACCTGCATCTCATAAGCCACATCAAAACTCTCGATAATCTTTGCAGACTCACTCATCACTTCCAAATCCGAATCCGAACCCATTATTATTCCTATTTTTATGTTTTTCATATGATTAATTTTTAAATTTTTCATAATTTTGTAATCCATTTTATATTGAAATATATTTATGAGCCTTTTTTGCTTTTTTTTCCGCTTCTTTCACACTCTTGCCAAGCACTGTCAAATGCCCCATTTTGCGCTCCTTTCTCGTCTCAATTTTACCATAGATATGCACAGCTACACCACCAAGCTTTTCCACCTTTTCACCTCCCCTGTATTCTGCTTTGCCTTCACGCGCACCTAAAATATTTATCATAACCGATGATTTTGATTTCGGTCTTGGCTTGGATAAAGACATACCTGTTATAGCTCGGATATGCTGTTCAAATTGCGATATGGAATATGATTCTATCGTATGATGCCCAGAGTTATGTACCCTCGGAGCAATCTCATTTACAAGCACTTCGCCTTTTTTGGTCAAAAACATTTCCACAGCAAATACCCCTACACCACCGAGAGATTGCAAGACTTTTTTCGCTACATTTTTTGCTTTTTCTTTTGTCTTGTTTGAAATTGAAGCCGGAGATCTTACAATGTGGCAAATATTATTTTTATGCACAGTCTCTACTACTTCATAAGGAACCACAGTATCAAAAATATCTCGAGCAGAAACCACTGATAACTCTTTTTTAAAAGGCACAAATTTCTCAGCATACAATGCCTTACCTTCAAATTTTACCAAGGCATTTTTGATATCTTTCTTGTTTTTTACAACATAATTTCCCCGCCCATCATAAGCGTCAAGTTTTGCTTTAAGTAAATATGGATAACCAAAGACCTCTCCGCATTTTTCGCAATCTTTTTCATTTTGTATATCAGTAAAATCTGCAACTTTTATTTTGTGATCTTTTAAGAAAACTTTTTGTTTAAATTTATCTTTTATGATTCTTAAAACTTTTGGATCCGGATGTACTGGTTTCTTCTTGGCAATCTTTTCAAGAATCTCATCATTTACTCCTTCGAGTTCGAAGGTAATAAAATCGGAAATTTTCGAGAGCTCTAAAATTTTGGCTTCATCTTTAAAACTTCCCACTATTTGTCCATCTGCCACAAGTCCCGCAGGAGAACCCGGTGTAGGATCAAGCACGATCACCTTAAAACCAAGTATATGCGCTGCTTGCGCGAGCATTCTGCCCAACTGTCCACCACCTACTATGCCTATTGTTTTTTGTTGCATAAAGTTGTTTTACAATTTACAAAATTAAAAATAAAAGAAATATTGTTTTTAGAAAGCCTTCGCAGACGCGTCGTCTGCCAGAAAGATACAATAGGCAGACCCAAGGCCGTAGAGAGAAAATTTTTAGCAAAAAATTTTTGTGCTTTATAAAAATAGATATTTCTTTTATTTTTAATTTTGTAAATTACCATAAACTAGTGCTTGAAATGCCTAAAACCAGTCATCACCATTGCCATATTGTATTGATCTGCCATATTTATAGAGGCTTGGTCATTTTTCGATCCTCCGGGATGAATCACGGCACTCACACCTGTTTTGCCGGCGATTTCTACACAATCAGGAAATGGAAAAAAAGCTTCAGAAGCAAGCACTGAACCTTTGAGCGAAAATCCAAATTTATTCGCTTTTTCTATGGCCTGATTTAATGCATCTACTCTGGATGTCTGTCCACAACCCATAGAGATGAGTCTGCCATCTTTTATTAAAGCCACAGAATTTGATTTTAAATGTTTAACTGCGATGCTAGCCATTACTAAATCTGCCTTTTCTTCCTTTGTCGGAACTCTCTTTGATACAACTTTAAAATCTTCTTCGCTCTCTATATGAGTATCTCGATCTTGAATCAACATTCCTGTAAAACAATTACGCATTTGCTTGGCTGACAAAACAGAATTCTTCCATTTCAAAATACGACAATCTTTTTTTTCCATCAATATATCTAAAGCTTCTTTTTCAAAATCTGGAGCGATGACAACTTCTATAAAAAGTTTTTGTTCTCGAATAAGTCCTGCTATGTCTTTATTGATAATTCTGTTTGTGGCGAGTATGCCACCAAATGCAGAAATAGGATCTGCCTCGTAGGCTTTTTTGTATGCTTCCAAAAGATGACCTTCTTCACTCGTGGCAAGTCCGCAAACATTCATATGTTTGATAATAGCAAATGTAGGAATTTTAAAATCATTTACTAAAAGTATCGCCGCTTCAGTGTCCAAGAGATTATTATAAGAAAGTTCTTTGCCGTGAAGTTGATCAAAACTTTCTTCGAGATTACCTATAAATTCTGCTTTTTGGTGTGGATTTTCTCCATAACGCAATGACTTGCTATTAAAATATCCACTTATGGCTATGTCATAATGACTCGTCACAATAAAAGCATCACTTGCAAATACTTTTCGCTCTTCTATGGTAGTTTCATCGCCATTTTTTAATATTTCAGCAAGTTTTGCGTATTGATTTTTGGAAGGCACAATAACCACATCATTAAAATTTTTAGCCGCCGCGCGAATTAACGAAATACCCCCAATATCGATCTTTTCTATAACTTCTTCATCACTTGCTTTACCATCTTGAAAACTTTTTAAAGTTTCTTCAAACGGATACAAATCCACAATCACAAGATCGATGTCTTGTATATTATACTTTTCTTTTTCTTTTTGATCGCTCTCATTATCGCGTCTGTTTAAAATACCACCGAAAATCTGTGGCGTCAAAGTCTTTACCCTACCACCAAAAACAGAAGGGAAATTTGTAATAGTTTCTACTTCAACAACAGACACGCCGAGTTTGCGAATAAATTCCGCAGTGCCACCGGTAGAGATTATGGCAATATTATGTTTTTGCAAAAGTCCAATTATTTCTTCCAGTCCATCTTTATTAAAAACCGACACGAGGGCGCTTGTGATTTTCTTTTTCATAAAAGAATAATACTGCAATTAAAAACAATTTACAAACACAACTTAATATCCCACAGTATTTAGCAATAAGGGACGGTCGTCCCTTATTGCTAAATACCTGTTATTCAAATTATAATTTATAATTTTATTATTATTCAAACTCTGTAGTTGCTGGAGGCTTGGGTGTCATATCAAAAAATACTCGCACTATTTCTTTATGCTTGGTCAGAGCACTGATGATTTCATCTACTATTTCAGGAGAAAAATGATATCCTCGTGTCGTCATAAAATCCACAGTCTGCACTGCGCGCACAACGAGAGCATATCCGTATACCCGTTCATCCCCTTTCACACCCACAGATTTAATACCGAGCAAAGCCACTACTAGTTGAGAAATATCTTTGGACAGATTATTTTTAATTAAAATATCTATTACTGTCTTGTCTGCCTGTCGTACGAGTTCAATTTTTTCTTTTGAAACTGGTGTCCCTACCACTCTCAGATAAAGTCCGGGGCCCGGAAAGGGATTTCTGTCATATATTCTAGATGGAAGTTTCAACACTCGAGCAAGTTCACGAACTTCATACTTAAATAAATTTCTAAATGGATGCAAATCATCTACTTCCCATTTCAAACCTACATTATGATGAGTCTTGATCATTGTGGATTCTCCAGCCTTTCCACTTTCTATGATATCAGTCGCCAGAGTTCCTTGTATAATAAAGCCCGCGTTATGTTTTTGAATCTCCTCTTCAAAAATTTTCTTGTAAACTTTTCGAAATTGCGTTCTTTTTTCTTCACCATCAATCGTAGAAGAAATATTCTTTATAAATTCATCTGTCCTGTCTATAACTATCAGATTTTTAATGCCCGTCTTTTTTGTATTTTCTTTTAACTCTTTTATTTCTTGCGTCCTCATACCTCCTGTATCTATAGCCATACACACAAGCCGACCACCTAACACTGGCGCGAGTAACGCCGCAAGAGTAGTGGAATCAACCCCGCCAGAAACACCTAAAATGACTTTTTGTTTATTTTTTTTAATAATCTTTTTATTGCTTTCTGGTTTGTTGACTACATCAAGTACTTCTTTTTGTATTTCCAGTATTAGATTTGTTGGATTCCAATCTTTTACACACAAAGCAAAATTTAGAAAATTTTGTAAAATCTTTTTACCATCTTTTGTGTCGTTAACTTCCGGATGAAATTGTACACCCATCACTCGATCATCTTTCGAAGACATAGCGGCTATGCCACCCGAAGTCGCAATAGAAATAAAACCTTTTGGCAGTTTTTTAACTGTATCTCCGTGACTCGCCCAAACTTGCATTTTACTTTCTACTCCTTTCCATAAAAAATGTTTTTTCGTCTGAGTCACCACTGCTCCACCATATTCACGATGTAATAATGGCCGTTCTACTACTCCACCGCCTTTGTATGCAAGGAGTTGCATACCATAGCAAATCCCAAGTATTAAATATTTTTTACCTGTGGTATCTAGAGATTTTGATAATACAGGAGCTTCTTTGTTATAAACGCTATAATTACTACCTGACAAAATAACTGCTTTTGGATTATTATGTTTGAGCCATACATCTACTTTCTTTGGAGACAAGATAATATTTCGTACTCCCAACTCTCGAAGTGTCCTGCCGATAACCAAAGTATATTGCGACCCATAATCCACTATGAGAATTTGTATGTTATCCATAACATATGTTACCATACGGAATATAAAATGGCTTCCAAGAAAAATATGCAAGATACTTTCAAAGAAGGTTTGACTTATGATGATGTACTTCTCGTGCCACAATATTCGGATGTCTTACCAAGAGAAGTAAATGTAACCTCCAATTTAACAAAAAACATAAAACTAAATATGCCTGTTATTTCTGCCGCTATGGATACAGTGACAGAGTCTGCTATGGCAATAGCAATGGCAGAAGAAGGTGGCATCGGTATAATTCACAAAAATCTAAGTGTAGAAAAACAAGCAGAAGAAGTGCGTAAAGTAAAACGCTCTGAAAGCGGAATGATCTACGACCCAATCACTCTTACAGAAAATGCTCTACTTGAAGAAGCAGTGCGTATTATGAAAGATCATAGGATTGGTGGTATACCTATTGTTGACAAAGAAATGAAATTAAAAGGAATCTTGACCAATCGTGATTTAAGATTTCAGAAAGATCTAAATATGCCTGTTAGCCAAATTATGACAAAAGAAAATGTCATCACTGGTAATAGTAATACAAATCTAACTGAAGCAGAAAAAATACTTACGAAATATAAGATCGAAAAATTGCCATTAGTCGACAAACAAAATAAACTCATCGGACTAATTACTTACAAAGACATAATAAAAGTTAAGGCTCGACCGAACTCCACTCGCGACAATAAGGGTCGCTTGCGTGTGGGCGCCGCGATCGGAATAGGCAAAGACACATTGGAGAGAGTAAATGCTCTAGTACAAAATGGTGTAGATGTGGTTGTCATCGATACCGCGCACGCTCATTCGAGAGGAGTCATAGAAACACTAAAAAAGGTCAAAAAAGAATTTCCAAAACTCGATATTATAGTCGGAAATATTGCTACAGCAGAAGCCGCAAAAGATTTGGTGAAAGCCGGGGCCGATGCCGTCAAGGTCGGCATCGGCCCCGGCTCTATCTGTACCACTCGCATCATCGCCGGTGTAGGATATCCACAATTTTCTGCTGTATATGAGGTAGCGAAAGCAATAAGAAATACAAATGTGCCAGTAATAGCAGATGGCGGTATAAAACACACTGGAGATGTGACAAAGGCTATCGCCGCAGGAGCAAGCTCGATAATGGCTGGCTCAATGTTTGCCGGAGTCGAAGAATCACCCGGAGAAACAATCATTTTTGAATCCAGAAAATATAAAACTTATCGTGGAATGGGTTCTATCGAGGCTATGCAACAAGGATCAAAAGACAGATATTTCCAAGACACAGAAGATGATATAAAAAAACTTGTACCAGAAGGTATCGTTGGTCGAGTACCTTTCAAAGGTAATCTAAAAGAAGTTATTTATCAACTCATAGGCGGGCTACGATCAGGTATGGGATATTGTGGAGCAAAAGACATCAAGACTTTGCAAACGAAAGCGCAATTCGTAAAAATCACTCACTCGGGAATAAAAGAAAGTCATCCGCACGATGTCATCATCACCAAAGAATCACCCAATTATAATACAAAATAAAACACAATGAACAACAATAAAGGTTTCATCGATGCTCTGGTGGGTCTCCAATGGGGAGATGAAGGTAAAGGGAAAAACATAGATGAATTATTATCTCACGGTACTTATCACGGCGTAGCTCGTTTTCAAGGTGGCGCAAATGCAGGTCATACTCTTAAACACGACGATATTTCGTTTATAGGGCACATCATTCCATCTGGTTGTTTGCAAAAAGATATCGAGCTTTATGTCGGCAATGGTGTCGTGGTAGATGTCGTATCTTTGATAAAAGAAATAACAGAACTAAAAAATATCGGCTTCGATGTCACTCCTCGCCTTTTTATATCAAACCGTGCAAAACTTGTCTCATATATGCATCCATTTCTTGATCAAGCTGAGGAACATTACAGAAGTAAAGGTAACGCAAAAATAGGCACTACCGCTAAAGGTATAGGCCCCGCATATGCTGATGCAAAAGCGCGTAGAATTCTTTTGATTGGAGATATTTTATCAATCGATTTTATGGAAAAAGAACAAAATCTGAAAGAATTTCATATGAACCTGCTCGATATGTATAAAAAGAATTATGGTTTTGAATATTCACTAGAAAAAATAGAAGAAGCGCGAAAAAGATGGCTAGATAGCATAAATGAATTGAAAAAATTAGAAATAAAAATCTGCGATCTCTCTTATCTGATAAATCAAAGATTAAACGCAGGAAAAAATATTTTAGCCGAAGGAGCGCAAGGTATAATGCTCGATGTTGATTTTGGAGACTATCCAAATGTTACTAGTTCAAACACTCTACCCGCAAATATATGCCTAGGCCTCGGCGTGTCACATACTTATCTACGAAATATTTATGGGGTCATCAAAGCATACACGACAAAAGTAGGTGGCGGAGATTTTCCTGCCAGAATAACGGACGAAAACCTAGAGAAACTCTTTCAAAAAGCCGGAAATGAATTCGGGGCTACTACTGGTCGTCCGCGAATGTGTGGCTGGCTAGATCTTTTTGCTCTCCGTTACGCTATACAACTCTCCGGAGTGAATAAAATTTTTATAAATAAAGCGGACATTTGCTTGAGCGAAAGAGTGAAAGTCGTAACTGAATATAAAAAAGGTGAAGAAACTTTACAAGAATTTCCGCTTTATTTAAATCAAGTGACGAGTGTAATAACAGAAGAAATACCCGGCTGGGGAAATGCAAATTTTGGTGTTAAAGAAAAGAAAGATGTATCAAAAGAACTCGCGTCTTATTTGAAATACATAGAAAATAAACTAGAAGACCTTGATGTCAGCATTGTATCCGTAGGCACCGGCCCAAACAGAGAATATTCCTTTAATTGGAAAGATTAGCTATTTTGAAGGCAGATTGACCTATATCTTTCCTATATTGCATACCTTCAAAAGAGATTTTTTCTATTGCTTTGTATGCTTTTTCTAGCGCTTTTTCTAAACTCTCTCCTACTGCGCTCACACCTAGTACTCTGCCCCCATTTGTTATGAGTGTGTTATCCAGTATTTTTGTACCTGCGTGAAATACTATTATGTCTTTATCGAGCTCTGCTTCTTTTATACCTAATATTTCTTTTCCCTTTTCATAATTCTCTGGATAGCCACCAGATGCCAACACTACTGTGACGCAGGCTAAATTTTTCCACTCCACATTTATTTTATTCAATCTGCCATCAATACAAGCATTAATGATATCTAACAAATCAGTATCTAACAATCGCATATAAGTTTGTGTCTCGGGATCACCAAAGCGCGCATTGTATTCTAGAATCTTTGGCCCATCTAGAGTCAGCATTAATCCCGGATAAAGCAAACCTGAAAAGGGATTGTCATCTTTTTGCATACTGGCAATCGTGGGAGCGACGATATCTTTTTCGATTTTATTCATCATATCTTGTGTGACAAAAGGTAACGGAGCAATAGTTCCCATACCACCAGTGTTTAAACCCATATCACCATCGAGAGCGCGTTTGTGATCTTGAGCCGAAGGAAATATTTTATAATTTTCTCCATCTGAAAATGCGTGAATAGATATCTCGGGGCCAGTCAAAAATTCTTCTATCACCACAGTATCGCCAGCATCACCAAAAACTTTTTTTAACATTATATTCGAAAGGGCTTCATTTGCTTCTTCTTTTGTTTTACAAATTAGCACTCCTTTACCAAGTGCCAATCCACTTGCTTTAATAACAATCGGTAGAGATTGTGTATTTAAATAATTCTTTGCTTTTTCGTAATTATCAAAAATCTCAAATCTTGCCGTGGATAAATCATATCGTCTCATAAAATCTTTGGAATATGCTTTTGAAGATTCTATTTGCGCCGCTTTTTTTGTGGGGCCAAATATTCGTAAACCAGCGTTTTGAAACAGATCAACTATGCCAAGAGCAAGTGGATCATCTGGCAAGGCGAGAGTCAAATCTATATTTTCTCTTTTTGCAAATTCTAAAAGCTTATCGATATCTGTCGCTTTTATGTCTACATTAATGCCGATTTCCGCCGTACCAGCATTTCCAGGAGCAAAGAAAATCTGCCCCGCGTTCTCTGACTGCGCGACTTTCCAACCCACAGAATGTTCTCTACCGCCACTGCCTATGATTAATATTTTTTGTTTTTGCATAGTCTTTCTAAAACCTCAACATATAAATCGTTTTCTTTTTTCTTTAGTCTAGCATATAAAGATTCTACCGTATCATCCGCTTCGATTTTTTCAAAAGTCCTACCCAAAACCGGACCAAAATCGAAAATCAGTGTCAAGAAATGAACCGTTGATCCTGCAAATGTTGCCTTTTGATCTAAAAAATTCTGAATCGCCTTATCAGTAAACTTTCCTTTATTCCAAAGCCCGTCTGTGCCATCTGGATTTTTGGCCACACCATCTATAGTGTCAGGAATCAAACCAGGATGCAGATTTAAAATTTTATTTGGAAAAACAAGAATAACTTCGTCTAAAATAAATTGCTTCCATCCGGCTAGACAAATGTAATCTGGATCCAACTCTTTCAAAAGTGGTAAAAGTTCTTCTTTTTTTGGACAAATTTCTATTTTAAGATTATATTTTCTAGCTCGATCTAAACCTAGAGCATCAATAGTGTCTGAAATAACCGCGCAAATTTCTGCATCTATTCTTCCTTGATTTATACCGTCAATAATAGCCTGCAAATTTGTACCAGTGCCACCATTTGAAATCAAAACTGTTAATTTTTTATTTTTTGAGATTTTATTCCTCATATTTTAAACAATCATAACTTATTTCTTTCAAATGTTCAAAAATAGATAATGGATATTCGCCATTGAATGCTGATAATGAAAATCTTTCTTTCGGCAATCCAGTCGCTTTCACCATACCGTCTATAGAAAGAAATGACAGAGTCGTGGCTCCGATATATTTCCTAGTTTCCTCTATCGTTTTTTCGGCAGAAATCAAATCTTTTTGTCTTGGAGTATCTATACCATAGAAATCTGGAAATTTGACCGGAGCAGAACCCACCATAAAATGCACTTCTTTCGCCCCAGCATCAAAAAGCATTTTTACAATTTGCCTCGAGGTAGTGCCCCGAACAATAGAATCATCTAGCACTCCGACACGTTTCCCTTTTACGACATTCCTAAGCACAGACAATTTCATTTTTACTTTTTGATCACGATTGACTTGAAGTGGTTCTATAAAAGTACGATGAATATATCTGTTTTTATTTAGAGCTATTTCAAATGGCACACCACTTTCTTGACTATATCCTATCGCAGCAGGCACAGATGTTTCAGGTATAGGTACTACCAGATCCACTTTTATTTTTGGATGTTCTTTGAAAAGCATTTTGCCGAAATTTTTACGCACTTCATATACGGATTTACCCAATACAATACTATCGTGTCGAGAAAAATATACGAATTCGAAAATATCAAACTTGGGTTTTTCTTTGGCAAGAATGATACTCTTGATAATACTTTTAGAACCTTTACCAGAAATGACAACCATCTCTCCAGGCAGAATTTCTCGCACAAATTTTGCGCCTGTCGTGTTTAGGGCGCAAGTCTCTGACGCAATGATTATTTCATTACCTCTCCTGCCCATCACGAGTGGTCGTAGACCTCTGGGATCGCGAAAAGCAACCAATTCTTTTGTGGAAAGAGCTACGCAAGAAAAAGCCCCTGTGAACAGGGGGTATAATTTTTTTATCGCTTTAGGCAAAGAGAGTCCTTGCTTCATTGAAATGCCAATGGCTCTTGCCATAATCTCTGAATCTGATTCATCATCACTCAAAGTCATTTTATTCGTTTTTAAAAAATTTTGTAAAGCTTCTGTGTTGGGCAGATTACCATTGTGAGCAAAAGATATCATGTGATTGAAAATAATAGGTTGCGCGTGTTTCGGATGACTTCCACGAGAAGTGGAGTAGCGATTGTGTCCGATAGCGGCCGAACCTGCAAGCTTTTCCATTATATCTTCTTTATAAACCTGACTGACTAAACCTGCATCTTTATGAAAAAAGATTTTCTTTCCATTTGTAGAAACTATACCAGTTTGTTCTTGTCCGCGATGCTGTAATGCAAACAATCCAAAATAAGTCTGACGAGCGGCCAAAGTGGGCGCATTCCAAATACCAAAGACCGCGCATTTTTCGTTTAAATTATTTTCCATTTATTTATTAAAATATTTAATTGCGTTTTTGAAAATTTGTAAACCATCGCCTTCTTTCGACCTATTTTTATTTGTCTGCCACAATGGACTCTGATGTGAAAACATCGCGCGCTCTGGATGAGGCATCAAACCCAGTACCCTGCCATTATGAGCCAAAACCCCAGCAATATCATAATTTGAACCATTTGGATTCTTTTCAAGATTCTGAAATTTGCAAATATCGCCTTTCTCATACAAAAAGGCTAATTCTTTTTTAACTTTCATTTTTTCATATTCTTTTTTTTCTATAACATAATGCCCCTCGCCGTGCGCTATAGGAAGCGAAATGTTTTTTATTCCTTCGAGCCAAGGACTCCGTCCGACTACTTTCAAATCCACCCATCTGTCTATGTATTGTCCATTTTTATTATAAGTAAGCGCTCCAGGCAAAATGCCCAGACTGGTCATAATCTGAAACCCATTGCAAATACCTATCGCCAGAGTATCGTGAGACAAAAATTCTGCGAGCTCTTTAGATAAATGATTTTTAAATTTATTTGCATAAGCTTTTCCGCTACCTGTATCATCACCATAAGAGAATCCACCAGGAAAAACTAATATCTGGTAATTTCGTAACATTTTTGGTTTTGCTATAAGATCATTTATATGCACGATATCGGCCACTACACCCTCACCTCTATTTTTATCTACGGATTCAAAAGCAAACTTTGTTTCTTCTTCACAATTTAATCCGTACCCAGAAAGTATTATTATTTTTACAATTTTATGATTCATAATATCTTAAAGTTTTTTCATTTTTTCTGAAAAACTATGATAAACACTGTGCAATTTTTTGACCTTTGTTTCAACTATTTTTTCTTTGTCTGTGATAACAAACTCTTCGCCTTTTGTGACTTTACCTAATTTAACAAAAGCAATATCTTGCATTATTTTTTCGAAAGAAGCAGTATTTTTAGGAGAAACAGAGGCAAGTATTCTGCCCTGACTTTCAGAAAACAATTTTGCATCTACAGAAGTTACATTTCCGGGGAGATCTTTTACAGAAACTCTACATCCAAGCATACCACCTATAGATGCTTTTGCGAGAGCAATCCCAAGCCCGCCAAAAGTCACGGAAAGCGAAGACGCTATGAGTTCTTTTTCGATAACTTTTTCTAGAACTAAATAAGTTTTTAAGTTTTTTTCTAAAATAACTTTTGGGACATTATTACCTATGGCATTATTATTCTCTTTTTTTGCAAGCATTTTATAATATTCCGAAGCACCGAGTTCATCATCGGTTTCACCCAACAAATATATTATATCTCCATTATTTTTAAATTCTGGAGAGACAGTCTTGTATAAATCAGGCATTACACTTATCGCGGAAATCAAAAGAGTTGGGGGCACAGAGATGACGACCTTATCACCATTTTCATTATAACCTTTGAAATCATTAAACATGCTGTCTTTGCCAGAAATAAATGGAGTGCCATAGCTTATAGCATTGTCATAACAAGCTCTCACAGCATCTACTAGTTCAGCTAATCGTTCTTTATCATTAGAAGAACACCAGCAAAAATTATCCATTATTGCCAAATGCGACATTTTAGCGCCACATGCCACTGCATTGCGGACGGCAGTATCTAGCGCACAAGATGCCATATGATAAGTATTTATATCTGAATACGAAGGACAAACGCCAGATGATAACACGACACCTTTTTCTGATTTCAATACCGGACGAAATACTTGAGCATCAGTGTTTATCCGTCCTCGTCCAGAAAGTGGTTTTAAAACAGATGAAGCTTGCACTTCATGATCGTATTGTTCTGATATAAAAGAAAATCCACTAATATTTTTTGTCGCCAATAATTCTTCCAAAACTTTGGTGCGAGAAAATCCTTTTGGTAATATCGGATCAGAATAAGTGTGAATATATGGCGTCGTAGTCAGCTGATTTTTTGGCAAACCATTGTGCAAAAACTCCATCGACAAATCTAAAATTTTTCGCCCTTTGTATTCGACGACACACTTACCTGTATTTGTGAATTTGCCTATTATAGTCGCTTCTACTCCTCTATCTTTCATTAATTTAGCAAATTTACTCCACTTACTTTTAGGCACAGCAAGAGTCATTCTCTCTTGTGACTCAGAAATCCAAATCTCCCAAGGCACGAGTCCCGGATACTTGAGCGGTACTTTGTCTAAATTCACATAGGCGCCTCCGCATTCTTTCGCCATTTCCGCCACAGAACAGGAAAGTCCGCCAGCGCCATTGTCGGTGATGCTGTTGTATAGATCCATATCTATCGCTTCTTTTACGATAGCATCGCTCAATTTCTTTTGTGTTATAGGATCACCAATTTGTACAGCTGTCGCAGGTGAAGTAGAATCCATTGTCACTGAAGAAAAAGTAGCGCCGTGAATACCATCAGCCCCGACTCTGCCACCGATAACCACAATATAATCCCCTGGTTTTGCATTTTTTTCGTAAGATAATTTTCCACTTTTTGTCTTTTTGGAAATTATTCCAACGGTACCTACGAAAACCAAAGGCTTGCCTCTAAATCTGTCATCATATTTTACAAAACCAGAAAGGGTCGGTATGCCTGAACAATTTCCACCAACATTCACACCTTTTATGACACCTTTCATAATCCGTTTTGGTGAAAGCATTTTTTGTTTTTTATTCTGATCTCGAAAAAGTGATCTTTCATCTTCTGGTTCTCCAAAACAAAATCCATAAGTATTCGCCACTGGTTTTGCTCCCAATCCAAAGCCAATAGCATCACGATTGACTCCGACGATACCTGTGATAGCGCCTCCAAACGGATCCAGCGCAGATGGACTATTGTGTGTCTCTGCTTTGTGCGTCACAATATACTCATCATCAAAAACTATTCCTCCAGAATTGTCACTAAAGACTGAAACACAAAAATCTTTATTACCTTTTTGAGCTCGGATTTTATTTGTCGCTCCTTGGATATAAGTCTTGTATAATCCAGCTTTGATATCATCTATCGGATTTGCAAAAATAGTATGCTTACAATGTTCAGACCAAGTCTGAGCAAATGTTTCGAGCTCTATATCTGTCGGATTTCTTTTTAAATCTTTAAAATGTTTCGCAATGACTTGCATAGACCCAAGATCTAAAGCAAGTGGCCCGCGACGAGTGCCCGATTCATCTATTATCCCTTCTTTGCCGATTTTAATTAATTCTTCTTCGGAAACTTCAAGCTTTACATCAATCACTGGAATCCTTTTATTTAAAATAACCTTTGGAATTTTAAGTGGTAATTCTGTCTTCTTGTCTTTTTTATTTTCAAAAACAAAAACCCTTTCGATCAGAGGATTGTATAGAGATATAGTAATTTTATTTTTATCTTCTACTGTGAGCGAACCCAAAGAACTTGAAATTAAAAAAACTTTGGAAGTATACACCGCCAAAGCAGATTCGTCTTTTAAATGTAATAAATCCATGATAGTCTCCCTGGTCGTATTGCCGACATTGTCTGTGACACCTGGAAGATATCCTATCTCTATCACGCAATCGCATTTTTTTGAGAGTTCCTCAGAAATCTGATCGATAGAAAAATTCTCGATGATCGGATTTGTCAAAATTTGCGCGATCTGCGACAATTTTGATTTCGAGAATTTATAGGAGAGCAGATAAGAATCGAGCAAAACCACATTTGAAATCGTACCAGAGAGCTCTAGATTATTGAAAGCATCTTTATATAATTTCCCACGCACATTCTGATCTTTCGGCACTATATATATTCGAGAAATCATAAATATATAATATCATCTACTAATTTTCTTAGCTACTGTGAGAACATTATTCAAAAGCATCGCCACAGTAACAGGCCCCACTCCGCCCGGCACTGGTGAAACAAAACTTGCAATATCTTTCACAGAATCTAGATCGACATCACCCACAATACCGGAACCAGATTCTGAAGTGCCAGCATCTATCAACACTACTCCATTTTTTACCATACTTCCTGTGATGTATTTACCCTTGCCAATACCAGACACTATGAGATCAGCATTTTTTATAATCTCTTCTTTATTTTCAGTTTTACTTCTAATAATGATAGGATTTAAACCAAGAAAACTAAAAAGCGCTGTAACCGGCCTACCAACCAAATTACCCTGACCCAAAACTACAATATTTTTGTTTTTAAAATCTAGATGAAGACTTTCAATCAACTTCATACAAGCGAGCGCTGTAGGAAAGCAAAAA
>Ga0247727_10002700_pt1 | contig 40192 bp, 25 predicted proteins | sample WisWelCaveWW1625_FD_202498 | JGI IMG/M metagenome (GOLD analysis project Ga0247727, IMG submission 202498) | Biofilm microbial communities from Wishing Well Cave, Virginia, United States - WW16-25 | ecosystem: Environmental > Aquatic > Deep subsurface > Groundwater > Cave microbial mat | place... | reverse complement strand
AGGGTACGAGATTCCTTTCTCCCTGACAGGGTTAGGAACTCGTACCCTTTCTCTTTCCTCATTGCAATCCCAAAAGGACACACTTCTATATACAGCACGCCGCATCCCGCCTATTAGGATATTGCTTGATAGGCAGCTTGAGTTGGCTATAATACGGTCGCACTACGGGAAAAAAGTACGTCTTCAGAAGCACCTACAAATTTTAAAGGAGATCAAAATGAAATACGGAAAATTACTGTTCCTGGGAGCTCTTTTTCTGGCCTTGGGTTCACACTTAGGTTTTGCTGCGCCCGGTCTGAAAAAGACCATTGCGGTAGCAGATTTTGAAAATAAAGCAGGCATTGCAAGCTTTGCAACCATGGGAAATTCAATGGCGGATATGCTGACGGATTCCTTGATGCAAAGCGGCAAGTTCATTGTGCTGGAACGTCAGGCTCTGGACGCGGTGGTTGCCGAACAGAATCTTGGGGCCAGTGACCGTTCCGCCAAAGCGGGTGCCGGCGCGAAGATGGGCAATATCAAAAAGTCACAAATTTTGGTTCAGGGAGCCGTGACGGAGTTTGAAGAAAGCAAAGCCGGCGGCGGCCAGGGAATCGGCCTGTACGGGGTGAAGGTTGGAAGTAAATCTCAAAAAGCGCACGTGGCGGTGATTATTCGCTTGATTGACACTACCACTACTGAAGTGCTTGCTTCTCAGCGCGTGGAAGGCGAAGCCAAATCCGGCGGGTTGTCTTTCTCAGCTGCAGTGAGCGGCGTGGATTTTGGCCAGGATTCATTTTCCAAAACCCCAATGGGCAAAGCCACTCAAATGGCGATTGACCAGGCCGTTGAGTTTATCTCAGGCAAAATGCAGGATGTGGCGTGGAAAGGTAAAGTCATTAAAACAGAAACAGACGGAAATATTTTAATCAATGCAGGCCAAACGGCCGGCATGCAGGCCGGAACGGTTCTTAAAGTCAGCCGTCCAGGTGAGCCGGTGCTGGATCCGGATACCGGAATGGAACTTGGAGCGGAATTAACCGAACTTGGTTCGGTTAAGATTGCCGAGGTCCTTGAAAAATACAGCAAGGCCAAAGCCGAACAGCCGCTTAAGCAGACCGCTCAAGCCGGCGATGTTCTTGAAATTGTAGCTGCTTGAATAAGGATCCCATGATGCGAGTCCTATCCTTATTCGCGGTTCTTTTGGCTTTAGCAGGATGCGGTGGTAAAACCGCGTATGAAACCACTTCAGGAGTTGGAAAGCCTGTAGGCACGGTCCTGGCAGCCACGCAAGCGCCGATTATGGGTGCTTCCGAAAGCCTGGCCGATCAGAGCGGAAAAACCACGCAAAATCCTTATGGCCGTTAAAAAAAGTAAAAATTATATAGGGTTGTTTACAGCTATCCTGCTGCTGGGAGGAATGGTCATTCCTCCCGGCGGTTTAGGTGCTGAGGAGGACCCTTCTCAAGGGACTGTCGTTCCGCTTCCGCCCTCCGAGCCATCAAATCAGATTCCTCCAAAACACCCCGATGTTCAGGCCGCGGAGAACCGCTACAATAGCCTGACTTGGTCAGACGTCAACGCCAAAAACCGGCAAGATGACCCCAACCTTTATTACTTCTACAATGCGCCCACAGGCAGTTCAGGCCAAGCCGCTTATGTTGTACAGCCCTCTTCGCAGAATACGCCTTCAGCAGTCATTGTGACTCAGCAGGAAAAGTAGTAATCCAGCTCCCCATTACAGGCCTAATCCACTCAACTTTAGAAGGTTAAAGACGATAACTGTCTTACCCGCATGTGGGGTTGGTCTGTTGAGAGATAAGGGGGGGGTAATGCATGAAGTCCAAGGTTTTTAATAAAGCGATAATTTTTTCCGTGACTGTTTTCTTCTGTCTCCTGATGCTTAAGTTGTATTCCTACGCCGGTTCTCCTGCAGTAGATTCTGCTGGCCCGCAAGCGACGAGTTACCCCGAAGTTTCTGTTGATAAAAAAAATGACAAAAAAAACGAATCGACCGACAGCAAAACAAAAACCGGCAAGCAAACTTCAGGGACAGAACTCTGGAGCGCCCCTTTGCAGGCTTTATCTGTAAATGAAAATGTTGTTTCAGGAAAAACTCTTTATGTTTCGACCGCCGGTTCCAATCAAAATGACGGCTCGGAATTAAAGCCCTGGCAGTCTATTAAATATGCAGTATCGAAGCTCCAGGCCGGGGATACGCTTTTGATTCAGGAAGGGACCTACCAGGAAGGCGTTAAATTCCTTACTTCCGGGACACAAGATGCGTGGATTACGATCAAGGGGATTGGAAATGTGGTTTTGGAAGGGGCGAATCTCGTTGAAAAGAAACACGGGTTTGACACCAATGGGCAGGATTATCTCAGGCTTCAGAATCTGACCGTCAATCACATGATTGCCGCAGTACATGTCGGCGTTGGCAGTCAGTTTGTTGAAATTGACGGGCTTCAGGCTGACGGAAATAAATATGCCGTCCGGATTAACACGGCTTCAAATATCACGGTTCGTAATGCTTATGCTACCAACAGTAACAACGCCTTCCGCGGTTATGGGTTAAGCCAGAACCTTCTTTTCGAAGATGTGAAGGCCTATGATTCTAAAGATATTTACGACGGAATGGACCCTAATTACCGCAATGGAGACGGCTTTGTGTTTGAAAGCGAAGTTTCCAATCTTACGATTCGAAGGGCCACTTCCGCCAACAACTGGGACGCGGGTTTTGATATTAAGGCCAGTAATGTGCTCATTGAAAATGCAGAGGCTTACGGGAATAAGAATAATTTCAAAACGTGGGGGAATAATATTACGATCCGTAGTTCTTTAAGCCGCCACGCAAAGCGGGAATATTTATCGGACGGAAGTTCTGTGGAAGGAAATGGGATTACGGTTGTTGGTGGGACAACGAAAGTGATTGGCATGACTTTTGTCGACAATGAGGATCATGATATCCGAATTTACTCGGGCGGGAATTTGACGTTGGAGAATAGTATTGCGGCAAGGCAGAACTCAAGCGGCACTTTATTTAAAAATAGCGGCACGTTCCAAAGCCAGCGTGTGCTTTGGTATTCTAAAGCACTAAGCAAGCCCAATTTCACCCTTGGCTCCACCGACCTATGGGTGGATCCTCAGTTCGTCAATTGGGCCTTGGGCGACTATCATTTAAAAGAAACCAGCCTTGCAATCAATTTTGGCGCTGACGATGTTACCCCGTCCCCGTACGATTTAGACGGGAAAACCCGCATTGTGGACGGGCGCGGCGATCTGGGGGCTTTTGAATTTCAGGCCGCATTGCCCAAATATTTAGACGGGATCAACCAGGGGGATAAAGTCTCCGGAAAAATCTTTGTCAAACCCAGCACCCTTCTTTTTCCCAGCATAAGCCAGGTCACTTATTATCTCAACGGTACGAGTGTCTATTCCACCAAAAGCAAACCTTATATGTGGGGTGGTTCGGCAGGGTATGACACCACCCGGCTTAAGAATGGCGTTTATATTCTCACCGTCGATGTCAAGAGCAGCAGCACCAAAACAAAAAAGGTTTTGATCGCTTTTCTAGTCCAGAATTAACCCCCTTGCCTCTCTCACCGCGGGCCCTTTCGGCGCAAGTATTTATTGATTAATAGCAATATTTTATTTATAATAAATTAAATAGGGTTGCGGATTCTTTCGGATCACACCGGTTGACCCGCATAAAAGCCGGATAAAGCCTGCCTTTTGGGGACTCGAGTAAACATGAGAATCAAAACACCTTCAGAATCAACTATTCCTACAGAGGAGATTAGTCGCCGCATATTTTTAATACGTAAAAAAAGAGTCATGATGAGCTCCGACCTCGCTCAACTTTATCGGGTCGAAGCACGCGCTCTCGTACAAGCGGTAAAACGAAATATCGCCCGATTTCCCAAGGATTTCATGTTCCAGTTAAGTCGTGGTGAATTTGAAAACTTGAAATCACAAATTGTGATTTCAAGTTGGGGTGGACTACGCAGAGCAAGGCCTTATGCCTTTACTGAGCAAGGTGTTGCAATGCTTTCAAGCGTTTTAAATAGTAAACGGGCTATTCAGGTTAATATAGCGATCATGAGAGCATTCGTTAAATTAAGAGAAATGCTCTCGACGCATAAAAAGCTAGCTTACAAAATGCATGAGCTCGAACAAAAAATCAAAACGCATGATGAAGACATACAATCTATTTTTGAAGCCATCCGCCGATTAATGACACCATCTGAAAAACCAAAACGAAAGATTGGATTTCATTCGGATTGACATGATGAAAATGAATACGGCCGGGCAAATCATAAAGGAAGTGCGGAGAAAGAAAGGATTCAGCCAGGAGAGGCTTGCAAAGAAGGCGTCGATTGACCGCACGACAGTTGCGCGGATTGAATCCGGACAGTTTAAATCTCTTTCGTTTAAAAATTTTGAGGCGATTGCGGCGGCCCTGGAAATTAATTTCAAAACACTCCTCAAAAGCAAAGGACCTTCGGGCGAGACCCTGCAGCAGCGCAGTCCTGTCAATCATATTGAATTTGCCATTGAGTATCCTCAGGAGGGTTTTCGAATAGTTTCATTTTTGCCCAAGCGCCCGGTGTTTTTTTTAGGAAAAATGGAAATCAAACCCCAAAAGACAATCCTCTCTTCGGTCCTTCCGCACGCACTGCAAATTTGCCTTCATATGCTTGAGGGGAAGTTATTGCTCACTTGTGAGGATTCGAAATATTTGCTTAGAGTCGGAGATTGCTATGCTTTTTGCGGGGCCGCGGACTACGAATGCTATAATCCGGAAATCTTGAAAACCTCAGCTTGTCTACTGATTACCTGTCCTGCCTTCCTGCCGGTTGAGGCGTAAACGCCACATTTTGTAGCGGACGCGCTACAAATTCTCATTTTTTCTAAAATTTGAATTGTCGAGCGTGAAATCCTTGCGTTATGCTGTATGCGAATAAATCATAAATTTGTTTCACTAAAAATAAGGAGGTGTGGGATGACTAAGTTCCGGTTCAAAAAACTGATTGCAAGCGGGCTCGTCGTGGTTTTTTCCTGGCAGCAAATGGGGTACGGACAGGATCCGCTTCTTCCCGGCACAGAAGTGCAGCAGCCGACGACCACAAGCTTTGAACAGAGCAGTCCCGATCCGGGAGGTGACGCGTCTCAGGCATCTTCCACCACGAACCAGTTTCTGGCGCAGGAACTCAGCCTGACTCCCGCCTCTTTGGAAACGAATGATCCCACGCCGCTTGATTTTTTATCATCGTGGAAGCGGGGTGAAAACTGGAAAGTCGAAATTCGGAATGGAAACCTTGAATATATAGAAAGCAGCCTGGGGCGGCTTGAAAATGCGGTTTTTAATGACGCAGGCATTTTGACATCCGGAACCTTCACAGATTCTACCGGGGCTATTAACGCTATTTCCGGGGGGCTTCTTATTAAAAGAACGCGTACAGACGGCACGGAGGAGTTTTACGAAGGCGGGCTTATTACGCGAACCCGTGATTTGCAGGGGAATATCCAAACGTATGAAAGGAAGTTCCGCGCTGACGGGTCCGTCGAAACGCTTACCGTGGTTTACGGAGAAAGCTTTCTTATGCCGCCTCCCGCAAAGCTTCAGGAACAATTTTCGACTTTCTCAACCTCGCTAAGAATTGCCAGTGACACCAATTACGCTGCCACACTGCAAAGTTTAAAATTTGATACCAAAATGGCGGTCACAAGCCTTGATTTCTGGCTCACGCGGTATAAAGACGCTCAAGGAAATGTTGCGGCAAGAATCTATAAGGATAATAACGGAGCACTTGGAACACTTGTCGCCAAATCCAGAGTAAGGGATGTGCGGGAATTCCCGCGGAGCGATTCAACCTCCCGTTCCAACGGTACCTGGCAATCCTTCGCATTTGAAAACACCGTGGAGTTTGAGGCCAATCAAATCTACTGGATTGCGGTAGAAATTGAACCGGGATTTACCACGCTTGGAAGTTCAAGTAACTATCTTATAAGTTATCGCAATGAAAGCGGGACTTATACCGGCGGCCAGGCCGCAAGACGTAAAACGAGCGGGACCTTTGAAAAATTGAGCGGGGATCTTGATTTTAGACTCAATGGATATGCGGGCGGTATTCCGGGGCCTCCGAAAGATCAATATACGGTTGATTCAACCGGCGAACTTTTGGACAGTACGGGACGGATTGTCACGGCGGAAGTCGTGGGTGAAAAAACGGGTTTCAGCCTTCGCCGGCCTTTGCCGCAGGCGCTGCTTTCTCTGGCCGAATCTTTTCACGGACTTAAAGCGCAGACCTATAAGCTTCTTTCGCCTGCCAATGTTCCGGTAAGAGAGTATGAAATGGAAATTGGGATTAACGGTGATTCTTTTAAAGCTCCGGTTACGCTGCAGGCAGGCTTGAATAATGCGGTTGCAGCTTTTTCAGATGCGGAGGGCAATCGCGTCTCGTTTTCCTGGGAGGTCTATTCTGATACTTTCCCGCCAAAAGTTGAACAAGTCTCGGAAGCGGTTACGCACACGAGCGCCGCAGAGCTTGCCTATCTTTTGAATGGCGAACTAAAAAAAGAAAAGGTTTATCTCAAGGCAGGCCGCAATGTGCTTTCAAGGGAATTTAGTAATCCGTGGGGAACCACCAACACCGAGTTTATCCTTGATTTTGAGCCGGTTTTGGAAGACGGCACAATCCTAAGATATCGAAACGGTGTGATCCATGAAGTAGAAAAAGACGGACTGCTATTGCAAAACATCGAGCTCGCGGCAGACGGGACGCTCACGGCCGGCTCGATCCTTACCCCGAACGGAGAAAGAATCGAGATCCGGGAAGGCAAGGTCAAAGAAATTCATTCCCCAAGCGGCAGGCTCCGTGAATTTCAGGATAATTTTATCCTCAAGGACCTGCGGCCCGAAAACCTGGCGCTTTATTTTTCAAGGATGCTGGATGCCCAGGGAAACGTCAGCCATTTGACTGTCCAGGAAGGGGAAACCGCTGCAATGCCTCCGACGAGTATTTTATATTCGGTTGCCTCAAGCAGTTCGCAAACCGCCTCGGTGGGAGATAACGACTATAAGGCCCGGTTTCAGGGGATTCGCTATTCACAAATAATTTCAATTGAAAGTATGGACTTCTTGATCACCCGGTATAAGGATCCCCAAGGGCTCGTGTTAGTTAAAATTTATAAAGATAATGCAGGAATTCCCGGGGAAGTCATAGCGGCTTCTGAAAGAAAGGATGTCAGGGATTTTCCAAGAAAAGATTCCACTTCCTATTCAAACGGCCAGTGGCAAACCTTTAAATTCCAGAATGTGATTGAGCTTGCGGCAAATACTTCCTATTGGGTTTCTCTGGAAGTGGACAGTTCAAACTATCCCACACTTGGAAACGGGTCAAACTACATTCTGACCTACCGCCACGACAGCAATCCCTATGCCGATGGCGTGGCCGGCCGTGTGTCTTTAAGTGGAAGTTTCAGTAAACAAACCGGCGGCGACCTCAATCTAAAGATCAAGGGCTATTGGGGAAACGCTCCCAAAAACCCGGTTTCCGAATACGGGGTGAATGCTACCGGCGAATTGCTTGACGCAAACCATCAACCTGTTCAGTCACCTTTTGTTCCTTATAAAGAAGGCTACACGCTCAAAACAAATTCCGGGGCACAGACTTTGCGCGAAGGCGCCGAGCTTTCCCAGGTCTTACAGCACGCGGTGGCTTTCAAATTTCCTCCTGAACTGTCCCTGGCCAGGCTCTTGTCCTCGCCGATTACGAATCAAAAAGATTATGCGCTCCGGTATGAAGCAGGAAGTGCAGTGAGTGAAAAAATGGTTTCTCTTGTGGAAGGGGAAAACCATTTACAGGTCGAAATCAAGGATGCGATCGGCCAGGTGAGCCCGGCTGATTTCTGGATTACGCTGGATACCACAGCGCCGGAAATGGAACTCCTTTCCGCCGGCGAAACCCAGTTCTCCCAATACACACTGCGCTATCTTGCGGACGGGTATTTACGCGAAGAAGTCCTTCAGCTAAAAAAAGGCGAAAACCAGATTATTCGTGAAGCCAAGGACGCTGCGGGGAATCTTTCCAGGCAGAGCTTTGTGATTCATTATTTGCCCTTTTTTGAAGAACATGAAGCGGTTTATGACGAAGCGCATCATCTGATTGAAGTCAAAGATCCCGTGACCGGAGCCCGGGTGGAATATGCGCAGGAAAGCCCTTACGAGATTCTCATTAAAAATCAGGCAGGTGGAATCCAGGAAGTGATAGGAACCGCGTACCACAAAAAGACTTTTGAAGGCACCGTGACGTTAACCCGCGAAAACGGGATCCAGACGATTTATGAAGGCCAGAAAATACTGGGTTTCCGTTTTCCGGACGGGACCGAGGTTCAGGAAGTGGAGCTGGATGCGGAGGGCAATGTCGAAAAGGGATTGATCTTTTACCCCAATGGAAACGTGGATGTAATCCGCTTTGGCATTTTGCTTAGAACAACTGAGGCGAACGGAACCGTGCGTGATTTTTCTTTTTCAGGATACCCGGCACGCGAAATGACAAAAGAGGGGATGAACTATTACTACTTTGTGACTGGGGGAACCGGTGAATTCGAACAGGTGAAAGTGGAAGATGCAGGCGGAACCTTTTGGGTTTATGACAAGGAGGGCACGCTTGAGCGGATTGATTACCTTTCAGGCGCCTCAACCTTTTTTAGCCAAGGTCTTTTGTCGGAGATTCGTACCGAAACCGGAAAAAAATATTTGTACACAGGGGCGAACGTGAAAAAACTCGAATATCAACTTTCCGACGTACCTTCGGCCAAGATCCCGGTTGAATTAAGTTATGACCTTCAGGGAAATCTTACGTCTCTTCAGCTTTGGGACGGAAGCAGGATGGTTCTTGAGAATGGCCTGGTGAACGAGGCCTTTGACGTCGAAGGAAACAAAATCGCGTATGACTATTTTTGGGATAATGGCCTTCTCACCGGGTTACAAGCTACTCGCGGCCAAACCGAATTTATTTATGAACGCGGCGGTTTTCTAAAAGCAATTGCCACGCCTGAGGGCACAATCCAAAGGCAGGCTCAAGGTGCCAACGCGAATTCCAGCCTCGTGGATGAAACCGCGGTTGACCTTTTACTGGAACTTGCCGGCGGAAACCGGCTTACGGAATTTGAGCTGGATAGCGAGGGAAAAATTATCCGCGGGATTTTAGAAACCAAGGAAGGCATTAAACAGCGAATCGAAAACGGTGTGCTTACGGGTTTTGAGACTCTGGACGGAAAAATCTACGAAGTCAAAGATAATCGCGCTTCTTTAAAAGAATGGCATTTCCGTAACGGCACCCGGGTGCTTTACGGAGGCGGGAACATCTCTGAAATCCTGTTTCCGGATCAGCGAAGGCTGCACACGATCGGGTTTAATGCCAGGCGTGAAGTGGAAAGTTTTACCGAAGAGCTTGCGGACGGAACCCAAAAAGTTTTCGCAGGGAATCGGCTAGTCAAACTCATCACGCCGGAGCAAGTAGAAATTCATTATAGCCAGGAAGGATTTGCTTCACGGGTTTTATTTCAAGACGGAAGCGAAGAAGTGATTAGTTACAAGCGCAATAGTTCAGGCGAAATCGAAGAGATTATTTTCGAAGGAGAGTTTACTTACCGCACGTTTAAGCCGGACGGCGCTTTAATCCGGCTCCTTACCGGCGGGGTTGAGGCCGGAATCAGCAATCAGCAAATCACCGGACTTTCCACGCGATTTGGCAATATTGCGAACCCGCAATTTAATTCACAAGGGGTTCTCACAGGTGAAATTCAATTTGTGGACGGCACAAAGCAAACCTTAAAAGACGGGGAGTTAATCGAAGCCATTCTTTTTGATCAGACAAAAATTCGATATAGCGAAGGCCGTATTGCGTCTATTGAAACTGCAGACAAAGTTTATCGGATTTTGTATACCGAAGGCCCCGCAGTTTCTCAAGTCAATTTACAGGTTGAAATAACCACAAAGGATAATACCGCGCCGCCGGTAACGGCTGCCTTAGTCCCTTATCTTTTGGCCAATCCCGATTCAATTGTATCCAAGATTTTGCTCTCCCGTCCGCTTCATGACGCCTTAGGAGAACGTTCAAACGTTCAATCCGGTTTTGAGACGGGTTCTTCCGAACAGCCGGTTTATTTTACCAAGTTAACCAGTGACACTGACCGGGGACCGGTTTATGAATTCGGTTCAAATTATCTGCCTCAGTGGGATGAGGTGTCTCTCGCGATTTCAAGCCGTAATGACGGGTTTATTTCACGCAGTGTCGTTATGGGAGCGGGCGGAACCTCGGAACATTTGCCGGCCTTAACCGCGGATTTTCTCGATATGAACGGTGACGGTCTTAAAGACCGCGTTTATATGGATACAGGAACGTCCCCGGACTGGTGGTGGGTGCAGCTTAACACGGGGCAGGATTTTCAGGATGCTGTGAAATGGGAAGAGGTGGACCGCCGGTATGACGACTCGGCCTGGGAAACCGAAGATTATAATTACGGGGCCTTGCGTCATTACGAAGGAAGGCATCCGCATGTGCTCGGTGATTTGGCGGATATGAATGGCGACGGCCGGCCTGACCGTATTCTTCAAAAGCATGACGGTTCCGGCACTTGGTATGCTCAGCTCAATAACGGCGCCGGTTTTGATTCGATTAAAACGTGGAGCACCAATGTCCAGCCCGTAAGCCAGTGGTCGGCTGAGGCAACTTATGCCTCTCAAGTCAGGAATGACAAGGACGGAAAATCTGTCCAGGAATTGCTTGCGGATTTAATTGATCTGGACGGAGACGGCCTGCCGGATCGTGTGGTGCGGCCTTCGGTGGAGCCTTATGATCACTGGTTTTTTCAAAAGAATTCCGGCACGGGTTTTGAAGATACGATGCTTTGGAAAGGCGTGGACGCGGGCTTTTATGCAGGCAGTGAAAAAATGGGGGCTTCGCTTTCCTGGTATTTCAGAGATTCGGGATCATTGATCAGTGAACTTTCGGGCTTAGTGGATTTAAACGGGGATAAGCGGCCGGATCGTGTTCTTTTAAAGAATGAAAATCCAAGTGATGAAAACTCGGCGCTTGATTGGTACGTTCAGTGGAATAACGGAAAGGGTTTTGACTCAGCCGTGCTTTGGGATTCGGATGTCAGGCGCTTGCCCGGAACCGCGACAGCCAAATCCGGAACAAGTTTAAAGGTTTTTAAGGATTGGGATAATCCCAGAAACGTTTTAACGGATCTTCGGGATGTCACCGGGGATGGTTTGCCCGACCGGGTTACGATTGACCAAAATACCAGCGCAGCAGTCCCCGCAGGGGGCAGCACCGCTCAAGGGACGTGGTGGGTGGAGGTCAATACAGGAACCACTTTTGCGCAGGCCGTGGCGTGGACCGGGATTGAAGGCGCCAATCCGGAAGAAACCTCGATCAGCCAGGAAAATGAAAATTTCCGCTCCAACACAGTGGGTGCTTCTCCGGCGTTTGTTGAAAAAGTTTCGGACCTTACGGATATGAATGGCGACAAAATTCCCGACCGCGTGATTTTCAGGGAAGGGGAGGAACACTGGCTGATTCAGTTTGGAACAGGCTCAGGATTTTTGCCAGCGAGCCCCATGAAAATCCGTTCTCTCGCGGCTCCCACAGAGGCCATTCGTACCTCCCGCTATGATTTTCTGCACGTAAGCCTCAAAGCCGAAAATCTTGTTTCAGAATCAGCCGGTAAAGTAAAAGTCACGCTTGGCGACCCCAATCAGCCCGCGGCTTATCAGGAATGGACACTCTCGAATCTTGGAACAAGCTGGCAGGATTTTTATCTCCCGCTTGACGGCGCAGCAGTCCCCGAAGGGGGCGGCTCAAAAGCCAATGCGAGTGAACTTAAAATTAGTTTTGATTCGGCTCCCGGCTCTCCCGCAGCTGCGATTTATGCGGATAACGCTACCTTTTTACGCCTGCGGCCGCCGGCGGCTCGAGACTGGCTTGACCGGCTGCTCACCGAAGAAAATATCCTCAGCGAAATTCATTCTCAAAAGACCCAGACGCTGGCCGAATACCTTCAATTCGTGAAGGCGGGTGACAACGTTCCGGCTTTTGAGTGGGAGAAATTACTGACCGCTGAAACACGGATTGAATTTGATGCCGAGGGTGAGGCCCGGGAATTTGAAACGCTTTACGGCGCTGTTTCCAAAATTGAGGACGGCCGTGTTCTTGAAACCCGGCTTCCGGACGGAACACATATTGAATTTGAGGATGAAAGCCAGAACCCGTTTAACCAAGCCACGCAGACGATTGTCAAAAATGACGGTTCGATTGAAAAAATCGAGCTTCGTTACGGACGCGTCCGCAAATACATCCGATCCGAAGGCAGTCCGCTTGAATATACGTATGAATTCTGCGGTAGTAGCGCATCCGCCGAGGTTTGTGGCGGAGACACGTACGGCCGTGAGATCACCGTTGTCCATGACCCGGATACCGGAGTCACCGAACGGTATGTGGATAATCAATTGATTTCCAGAATCCAGGCGAGCGGCATTGAAACGCGGTTTGAATATAACGAAAAAGGCGAACTTGTCCGCTCCACCCTTTCTTATAAGGGCCGCGTGCGGCATACATTTCAACATTCGGTGGCCGCCTCCGGCCATTTGACCGTGACAACCGAAGAAGGCATTCTGGAAGAATACTCTGCTGACGGGAAAATCCTTTTTCATACCACGCAGGAAGGGTATCGCTACGCCCACCATTTTGAAAAAGCAAGGCGGCCTGTGATTCAGGAGCAAACCGAAACCGTGACTTTTGCCGACGGCACAAGCTTAACCGTCCAGATCCCTTCGGTTACGCTTGTCGACGATCCGCAAGGGGAGGAGATCCAGCGGGTAAGCCTTGTTGGTTCTCAGGCTGCTTCGGGTGAATTAGCGGAATATGAAAGGGAAATATTAAAAAGCCTTGAGCTTTTGGACGGCACAAAAATCAGTTTTGAAAAGACAGCCGCAAAAGAAATCACGGATCCTGAAACCGGGGAGCTTAGTTCTGTCGTGGAACTTATGGATGCGGTGGTTTTTCACCAGGACGGCAGTATCACGGAGTTTAAAGACGGGAAACCCTTTTTTGTCACAAGCGCTTCGGGGCGCGTACTTTCTCTTGTCACCGAAGACGGCCTTCTGATTGATGCCCAGGAATCCCGGCAATTTCATCACGCGCAAGCCCTTAAGCTTTGGCAGGAAACGGTCCTCGCGAAATGGAATACTTTTCAGGCCCCGCCGACACTTCCGGTTCAAATGGAATACAGCGTCGAGGGAAAACTTCTGACCCGCCAGTTTGCCGAAGGCGTGATCGAACTTTATGAAGGAGGCAAGATCGAGCAGGTGCTCGCAAAAGACGGTGAAAGGCTGGTGCATTACGAATATGACTCGGAAGGAAATCCTGTGCGCATTGCAATGGAAGGCGCCAGGCGGCGTCTTGAATCATCGGTTTTGAAACTGCGTGCTGAAATTGCAATTGAGCGCGAAGAAGCCTTGTCCCGGATTGCGGACCGGGAGCAGGTGTTGAACCAGACGATTGAAGGGGAGTACCGCGCCATCCGGGACCGGCTGCGAGCGGTCCGGACTCAAATTGAAACAAAGCGGGATGATGTGGCGGCCATCGAAGTGAGAGGAAAACAGGCGTTAAGCATGATTGGCGATGCGATGAATCAAATCAATGATGCGTTAAATCAGGTCAATGGCGCGCTTGAAAAGCTTGCCCGGGATCGGAACCAGGCGCTTGAGAAATTATCGCAGCAGGTCGCGCAAGCCTCTGTGCAGGTTGAAACAGAAACCGCGGACGCCTATGCCAAAATCGAAACAGAAAATCAAAAGGCACGGGAATCGATCCTGCGGCAGGAAATTTCTCCGGTCGTGTATCACTGGTACCGGAAAATTCTGGGGCGCGATCCTTCTAAAGCAGAATACGATGCCGTGATTGCGGGAGCGAATTACACTGCGGGCACTTTTGATTTAGAAGCGATTAAAGCCAGGCTTCTTTCAAGCGAAGAGCTTTCGGCACGGACCGCAGAAGTCCAGGCTATAAAATCCCGAGTGGAATCCGAGCTTTTGCGGTACCTGGCTCTTCCGAGCGAAGATCGAATGGTCTTTACTCAAGCCCTGGGAATTCTTCCTGAAGAACATGTCGCGTTGTCGCAGACCGAAGCAGAGGCTCTCTTGAGTTGGCTTAAAAGCCGTTCGCTTCATTTTGGGCAGTCGGCTTATCTTGCGCTTGAAGCGCTTCTAAGTGAAGCGAGGATCAGCTTCACCCGTGTTGAACTTGCAACGCGGCTGATTCTCACGGATATTTTGACCGGAACTTTGACTCCGTTTGAAAAAGATGATCTTGTGATTTCTTTTTATGCGCTGAAGCGCGCTGCGGCAGGTTACGGGCTTGAGACTTACGCGCTCAAAATGACTTACGACGTGTTAAGGCAAATGTACCTGGAAGTGTGCCCTGAAGCCAGTGACGCGTGCCGCTTCCGGTTGATCGCGCATATTGACGGTGACCACTACGTGATTGTCACCAAAGTTACAGAGAGCGAAGTCACTTATATTGATCCCAGCGCCGGTCCTGAAAAGGGTCTTGATATCCAAACCATCACCCAAGCGGAGTTCCTTGAAACCTGGATTGATCCGCGTCATCCGGATGACGGCTTTGGATTTGTTTTGAGTTCACGGCCTCCGCCTGTGACAGCGGATTCCTTCGCTTTTTCTCTCCTCTCAGTTTCGGAACAAATGCAAATCCGGGGAGCCTTCTTCTTTTTCCTGATTCCTCTTTTTATTGCGATTGCCAAGGCCATTTGGGGAATCGTTACAGCCGTGATTACTGCGGTTAAATTTCTTGTGGCAGGACTCGTCTCGGGTATCGGAAATATTCTGGGCGGGTTCGGTCAAATCCTTCACGGATTTTTCACGGGCAATTTTCTCGCCGGCCTCAAGGCTGGCTTTGCCGGAATTTTGAAAGGATTCGGGACGATCGGCGGGGCTTTCAAGTCGGCATTTATGACCTTGCACGGGGCCTTACTCACGGGAATTCAGGGGATTGCAAAATCCATTCCCTTGTTCGGAGGCGTGCTATCCAAAATGACGGCCACGTCTGCTTTCTCGGGATTCCTGAAGTTTGGTCTTGTGGGATTGACTTTGGATGGCACAGCGCGATTACTTGATGCAATCGGTATTTCGCCCAAATTTGCCCAGACGCTATTAAGCGGCGGGAAAATTATTGCCGGCGTGGCCCTGCTTGCAACCGGGAATCCAATGGGTTTAAGTTTTGTTGCCGGGGGAACATCCGAACTTTTGAATCTTCATACCACGCTTTCGCCGACCCTAAGCGGAATCATTGGCTTAAGCGCGGCTGCTTTGGGTGCTTTCGCGGGAGGTGGAATTAATACAGGTTCTTTAGCAGGCAGTCTTGCCGGTCTTAAAGAGGTTTTGCCGCACCTTACAATGGATTTTGTTTCGGCCGGGGTTGTGGGGATCGGGGATTTGCTGGGGCTTGATCCGCGTTTTGCTTCACTCATTCAGTTACCGCTTCGTGCTGCAGCCGGGAATCTTATCGGCCGCTTTATGGGATCTGTAACCGGATACCGAGATGACGGTACGCCGATTACGGTTTCAAATCCTTACGATTCAGGAATTGTCCTTACAAGCGTTAAAGACCTTTTTGTGGATAGCCAGAATCCGCAATACCGTTCGTCCTCGATTGGTTTTGATTTTAGTGGAAGCAGCAATTCCTTGTTGGATTCTCTGTCTGCCGGGGGTGTGATGCGTTCAATTGAGTTGTCGCTGGGGAAGTCAGGGCTATTTAACGGCATCCTGGATATTCTCGGTCAAGCGGCGCTCAGCCCTTTTCATCTTGGCGAAAGTATTCTTAAGGCTTCTCTTGACTCATTCACAAACTTCAGTGAACTTATTCAGGACAAAGGCCTTGGGGGTGCTTTTGAAGCGCTTGCCACTTCGATTTTTAAGCGCGAGACCCTTGAAAAAATTTTCAACCTGGGGGGTGTGTCCAGTCTGTTTGGATCAACGGGTAAGATTTTAACCACCCTTGTTACCGGAGAAACCGCCGAGGAACTTAAAGTCAGTGATACTGCTTCCCTTTTCTTTGACCTGGCCGGTCAATTTATAGGCAAAAAAGAAGCGGGCATCACTCAAATCGGCACCTTTGGCTCAACCGCTTCAGGTAAGTGGGGGCTTCTTGCCGGAAATGTGATTGCTTATTTATTGGGGGATCTTGTGTTTGCCGGCGAGATCCAGAATGGCCAGCTTATGGGAGGGACGTTGTCCGGCCCGAATGGCATGCTTGCCGCATTCAACCCGGAAGGCGGCCCCGGTCCTATTATTATTCGTGGCCCTGACCCGGAAAATCCGGAGATCGGCGGCTCTTTCTGGAACCTTGTCCTCAAAATCATCCCCTTCGCCTTCGACTTTTTCTTTGTCCTCAAAATCATCCCCTTCGCCTTCGACTTTTTCTTTAAAGGCGACACTCTGCAAAAAATTGAAACTGAAATTAATCATGATTCGGAAACGGAAACACTGCCAGGCGAGGAGCAAAACAATAATCCTCTTTATGTCCTCACCAACGGCATTGCGAGCGGAGAGCCAAATGAAACGCCTCCTTCCTATATCTCCAATCTCAAATCTGACCTTATTGAACAAGGTCAGGGAGAGATTTTAGATAAACATATCATCCCCACACATATCTTTCTGCGTAACTTTAATGAAATTGGTGATGCCGTGAAAGATATCATCCACTGGATTGCCGAATCCCAGGCGCCTTTTATCCCTTTGGATTTAGTTTACACAATTATAAAAAATATAAATAAACATTTAAGCCGTTATCCTGAAATTGCGCGCACAAGCCCTATGATTGGAATGGGATATTCCGGAGGATTTTTCCCTCTAATCGAGGCTTTAACTTTGGGAGGGTACAATGTTTCAAGTGTTGTTGGTTTGGGGGCTGCCACTGTCAGTCTAGCTGGAATTACCGGCGACGTTTTAGAGATTATCATTGAAGCCGCTGGTAAGATTGAAAATGGTGTCGTTGACGGTCTTGGAATGCTTCTTAGAAAAATCCCATTCGTTGGAGATATAGTTGATTCCATTCTTAATTTTGTGCAAAATGGGTTGGTTGAGAATGCCTTTGATTTGCTTAAAACTGCGATTTTAAAACTTGTAGAGCCGCTTCAGAGGATTTCTTCAAATGCGGATTTCATTGTTAATGTTTGGGGGACCAATGATATTCTAACGAAGCTCGGGATTGCCGGATATCATGATGACATCCTCGGCTTATCCGCCAATAGTGGTCAAATCTTCAACATTGAAATTATCGGCGCCAGTCATTTCGATTACCTCCGAAAAGACGATGCCTCGCCGAAAAATCTGGCGACGAGTGAATTCATCACCAATTTGATTCGAAGAAGTACCACCGAAATTGAATTATTAAATTTTCTTCGAGGTGACGATAGAGTGCGTTTTGATCCTCTAACCAATACTTATGGAGTTAATTTGGGATTAGCCGGATTATGAATGTCCAAAAAATTCTAATTTGTTTCGGTTTAAATTTGTTTTTCACTTTGTTTGTATTAAGTGGGAATAGGCTTGGAACTGCTTTAAATGTCGTTTCTGCTTCAACAGGCGGAAAAAATTCAAAGAACCAGGAAACCGTTTCAATTGACGAATATAACAAACATATTAACAAGATATTCAGACGCACAGACATAGAAGATGAAGCCGGAAAACTTTTTAAAGGAGGCTTTTATGACGAAGCGATTCAAAAATATAGAGAAGCAATTCTCCCTTCAGTGCTTAATAATGATCATGAGCAATGCTATGCGCGTATGAGTATAGTGGATATTCATCGTCACCAAGGAAAGTTTGAGTTGGCGCTTGAGGAACTTCAATGGTTTCTTAAGCGCAATCCTTCAAAGGAAGAGTATATTGAAGAAAGGCTCAAATTAGAAGCTCTGCTGGAAGCGAGAAATTTGCAATCAAAAGAGCCCACTCTAAGACATATTAATTTTCTAAGAGAGAATCACAAAAATGAAATACCTCCTAAAATGTATGGTGCGAGAGCGACTTTGTATATTTCACAAATCATCCGTCTCTATGACTATATCGGTGATGCAAACAGTGGTATCGCCTTTGTCGATCAAATACTCGCATACTTTTCTCGGCGGAATAACGTTAAGAAAATTGTGGCTCGGTATCTTAAAGTAAGACAAGCATTTGAACAAGACAAGCAGGAAGGTTTCAAGGGCTGTCTGGACACAAAACCAGGAACGGTTTGTATGGGCCGTGCCACGCAAGCCCTCATCCAATCCGATTATTTCCCCTGGTAAAGATATGCTTCCTGCGTCGCCGACACCTGTTGGAATAGACAATGAGAAAGCCGCACTTATCTTTTTTATTCTTCTCATTGTTATTATCTTGAACCAATCCAACTCTGATTGATTAAGACGGTACCCTTCCGCGGTTGTGTTGGCGAAGTTGAGGTTTTGGGAATTTGGCCGATAATTATTGCGTGCGAAAACGGTCCTTTTTTTCCTTCCTTATAATAACGCTTGTCCTGTTGATTCCCCAGAACGCCCTCTATGCGGGGGGCAAAAAGCCCGATAAACCCGTCATCCAAAAAGCCCCGCCGCTTCCCAGCAAAGGCCTGTGGATCAATCCGCCTGCCAACCCGGGAAAATTCTTTGAGCGTAAAGTAACGCTTGTGTATTTCTGGGACTACACTTCGATCAACTGCCTGCGTGATTTAGGATACATTAAAAACTGGTACCAGCATTACCGCACTTACGGATTTGAAGTGATTATGATTCACGCCCCCGAATTTGAATTTGCCAAAGATAAACCTAATGTCGAAAAGGCCGCAAAACGCCTCGCGCTTTCGTTCCCAATCTTTTTGGATAATCATTTCAAGCTTTGGGACAAATACAAAACCCGCTCGTGGCCGACCAAGTATCTCGTAGACAGCCAACGCATGATTGTGCATGCCCAGGTTGGAGAAGAAGGGAATGCGGAATTTGAGAAAAAAATCCGTGAAGCGCTGGTCAAACTTATTCCGGAAGCGGGCCTGCCGCCCCCGCTTGTGACCGAAAAAGAGAACCGTTTTAATTCAAAAAAATGCGGCGAGATGAGTACTGAAACTTATATAGGGTATGAGCGCGCCAACTGGTGGGGAGGCGAGATTGCCACCAAAAAAGGGGTCCTGCCCAATGAAACTTTGGAATTCCGGGACCGCGGACAAAGGGCCGAGCGGGGATTTTTTGTCGAAGGACTTTGGACCAATCGCACGGATGATTTTGAGCATGCCCGGGATACGGAAACCCTTTCGGATTATTTGGGTGTGATTTATCTTGGGCATGAGGTTTATGCCGCCATGAACCGGTCTGAGGAAAAAGAAAAGCCCAGGATTTATGTGACGCGTGATGATGAACCCATCCCTCCTGAACAAAGGGGTCCTGACATTTTGGAAGATTTGGGCGGCGGCACTTATGTGGTTCTTGAAGATCCCCGGCTTTATTATCTGATTACAAACGAAGACAGTGAACCGCACGAGCTAAAGCTTTGGGTCCAGAAAAAAGGCGTTATGATAAACTCCTTTGCCTTTGCCAACCGATGCCTGAGCCAGTTTGACCATCTCTGATCATCTCCTGCATTATCTTGCCCGCTTGAAGGGATATTTTTCGATCCGTTTCTGAGATGCATCGTAAAGCCAACAGCCTTCGACGCCAATCAAATTCATGACAACCACCAGTTTTTTCCCCAGGAGAAAGGAAGGATAGATGTCAACAGAATCGGCGGTTTCCTCCTCCAGGCTTAATTCATCGATCAAGAACCGGCGCTGGTCTTCACGAAGCGAACAGCCAATCTCCAGAAGATCATCTACGAGATACTGCCATAAGTACGCCGGCTTACGGGGCGCATGCGGTTTCCCCTCAGCGAGCGGAGTTTCTCTCCAGGCAGGACATGCCATGGGGCCCAGTTGATTTGTTTTCATAAGGTAAGTCTCCTTTCTGTTTTTAGGTTTAGGGAAATGGTAAGCCTGTTTGCGCGCGAAGCAAAGTTCCAAATAAGATTTTTTCGGACATGATCGTTTAATAATAGATAAATATCTTTTAAAATTAGATTCCTGGGATTTTAAACATTTCATGCTAAAATGCGCGCCTATGCCGACCAAGCCTTCGAAAAATCTGGACGTTTTTAAAAACCCTTACCCTCAAAGGGATTACGAAATTCATATGGACGCTCCTGAATTCACCTGCCTGTGCCCCAAGACCGGACAGCCCGATTTTGCGACTCTGAGAATCCTTTATATTCCGGACCAGCTTTGCGTGGAGCTTAAAAGCTTGAAGCTTTATTTGTGGAGCTATCGTAATGAAGGCGCTTTTCATGAAGCCGTAACCAACGAAATCCTGGATGACCTGGTCAAGGCACTAAAGCCGCGTTTTATCGAACTCGAAGCTGATTTTTTTGTCCGCGGAGGAATCCATACCGTGGTCAAGGCCGGGCACACAAAGCCGGGTTACCGCCGAAAAACACTTCCACAATAAGCGAACCACTCCTTCTTCATGAAAACAGTTTTGTTTGTTCTTTTAAGTGTGAGCCTTGCCGCTTTTGGCCTGGATCTTTTCCATATGATTTTTCATCTTGCCGAAGAACCCGCTTTATGGCAAATTCACGGTGTCCCTGGTAAATTTTTGATCAAGCTAGGAATTTTCTTAATTCCTGCTATGATTTATCTCTGCCGCAGTTTTTGGACAGCCTGGCTTGTTATTTTTATGATGATCAACTTAAGTTTTATGCCGGAGCTTAGGGCAGCAAGTCAATCAGATTGTGAAAGTGTCCGGGAGCTTCTTGACGAGGCAGGCATGGCGCGCGACGCGCATGAAAATTTTATGGGACAGGTGAAGCGTGAGCCGCCTTATACAAGTTTCCCGGCGGCGATGGATAAAATTACCTGGTGGGGAATTTTCAAGCCCTTTGAATTCTGGAGCAATCCCGAGTTTCAAGCCGCGTGGATCAGCCCGCAAGGGCAGGAAATTGCGCGTCATAAATTCACAGGAACCAAATGCCGTTTAGCCAAGACTTCATTGAAAGGGGAGGATCAGCCGCGGGGAGAATTTCAGCCCGGGATGTGGAAAGTGATTATTACCTGCGGTGATTATCTGGTGGATCAACGGAGTTTTGCCGTGCTTCAAACGGCTCCGCCGGTCGGCGGGCCCAAAGCCGACCCTCGAGCCCCGTCACAACAGCCTGTCATGATTTGGGCCCAAGACGCGATCAAAGAAAAGGAAAAATGAAGAAAAAATCTCTTTCGCCTAAAGAACTTAAGAAAAGTATCGGACATGCGTGGGAAGGCCTCAATGACATGCTCAAGACTGAACATATGGCCGCGCTTCACGCCGGTATGACCCTCCTTGTGCTCGGCGTTTGCTGGTGGATCCAGCTTGACCTCGCGAGATTTTGCCTCATTATTATTGCCATAGCCGCCGTGTGGGTGGTGGAATGCTTTAACACGGTGATCGAAATTATTACGGATCACGTTTCTCCCCAATATTCTCCGACCGCAAAGCGCGCCAAAGATATCTCCGCCGGCGCCGTCCTGATTGCTTGTTTTGGAGCGGCCTTGATCGGTTTGATCATCCTGGGCCCTCCGTTGGCCGAGAAACTCGGGGTTCTCTTAGAATCAAGATGAAATTATCCCGAAAGGAATTTTTCAGGCAGGCCCTTGTCATCCTCTCCTTTTTTTTTATGACGGCGTCTCATGCCCAGGCTCAGGAGAAAGCCTATGATTACCTTATCCGGAACGCCCTCATTTTTGACGGGGTCTCTGCCCGCGCATTTAAAGGGGATGTGGCCCTTATTGATGATTCCATTGTGGAAATCGGCGAGCTCGATCCTGAAGAAGCCAAGCACGTCATTGATGCCGCGGGTCTTATGCTTGCTCCCGGATTTATCGACGCCCACACCCACTCGGATTTCAACCCGCTGATTTATCCCGCGCTTGCCAACAAATTGACGCAGGGAGTCACGACGGAAGTGGTTGGCAATTGCGGCATGTCCGCCGCACCGGTTTTTGGAGAACATAAAACACAAATTCATGCAGTCTGGGCCAGGGAGGGCGTAGAGATCCCGGAACAAATTCCCTGGGAAGATTTTAATGAATACCGTGACGCGCTTGAAAGTGAGGGGCTGAATACAAACGTAGCGGCCCTTGTCGGACACGGAAACCTCCGAATGGTTGTCATGGGCGCGGAGCCTCGGGCTGCCACGCAGGATGAAATCAAGGCTATGAAAAAGCTTTTGTCCAAGGCCATGAAACAGGGAGCCCAGGGTATTTCCTACGGCCTTGTTTATATTCCCGGAATTTTTGCGCAGGAAGAAGAGCTTGTGGAATTGTGCCGTGAGGTTGCGTCGTTTTCCGGCGTCTGCGCCTTTCATATGCGTAATGAGGGCTCGACCTTGATTGAAGCGATTAAAGAGACGCTCGCAATTGGAGAAAAAAGCGGGGCACGGATTCAGATTTCTCATCTTAAGGCTGCGGGGAAAAAAAATTGGGGAAAAATTCAGGAAGCATTTCAGTTGATTGAAGCCGCCCGCCTTCGCGGCCTTCAGGTAGAAGCCGATGCCTATCCGTACACTGCCGGCTTCGCGGAGCTTGGCGTTACGCTTCCTGATGCTTATTACCAAAGAAAAGACCGCATTGAGTTATTTCAGGACCTTGCCCAACGGGATGCCCTTATTAAAGATCTGGAAAGTTATTACCGGGATCAGGATAAAGATTGGGATTTGATTGTGATTGCGACAACGCCTGTACCGGCTTACCGGAGTTATAAGGGCAAAAGTATCAAAGCTATTGCGCAGGAAAAAAATCAAAAATCGGAAGAAATCCTTGTCGATTTGCTGGCCGGGACTTCCTTTAAGGTGAGTGCCTTTTATTTTTCACAAAGTGAAGAAGTTATGCAGGAGGTGCTTTCCAAGCCTTACGTGGATGTCGGCTCTGACAGCATTGCTGACGGCAGTCCCGGACCCCATCCCCGGGCCTTTGGAACCTTTCCAAAGATTGTGAAAGCTTACACTCAGGAAAATAAAGAGTTCGAGCTCGCCGAGGCAATCCGCAAAATGACGTCCCTTCCCGCAGAGCACTTTGGTTTGAAGGATCGCGGGCGAATTGAGCCGGGGTATGTTGCCGACCTGGTTATTTTTGATCCCCAAAGCATAAGCGATCAGGCCACCTATGCCATTCCTGATACCCTAAGTCAAGGCATTGCCTGGGTTTTTGTCAATGGCGAGCCTGTGATTCAGGACGGGAAGCGGACGTTTAAAAAACCCGGCCGGTTTCTTTTAAGAAACGGATAAACTTCGCGTTGAGTATAGTTTGCTCGAGGCTCTCCGCTCTGGTATACTGCCGCAACAAATTTAAAAGGAGGATTCAATGTCAGCCGTAGAAAGAAAAGATGCAGCAACATTTAAAGGAAATCCATTAACTCTTGTGGGGCTTGAGCTCAAAGCCGGGCAATCAGCGCCCGATTTCAAGCTTCTCGCCAATGATTTAAGCGAGGTCTCACTCGTTAATTTTAAAGGCAAAACGGTTTTAATCAGCGTGGTGCCTTCCCTGGATACGCCGGTTTGCGATATGCAGACCAAGCGGTTCAATGAAGAAGCCTCAAAACTGCCCGCGGATGTGACGGTTTTGACGGTAAGCGCCGATCTTCCGTTTGCGCAAAGCCGCTGGTGCGGAGCCGCTCACGCGGATAAAATCAAAACTGTGTCTGACCACCGTGAAGTTTCGTTTGGCCAGGCTTACGGGGTTTTGATTAAGGAGTTACGGCTTCTTTCCCGCTCAATCTTTATTGTGGGACCGGATCAGAAAATTCAATATGCTGAATACGTGAAAGAAGTCACACAGCATCCGGACTATGATAAAGCCTTAAATGCTTTAAAGGCCGGAGCCAGGGCTTAACGTTTTAAGTTTTAAGGACGGTTCTTCGCAAACATTTGCAACCTTGAGTTTGTCGAAGAACCGTCCTTTTTGTCTCTCAAGCGACATGATCAAAATCTTCCTGATTTTATCTCTTCTCCTTTTTCCCAACCCATCGCTTTATGCAGAAATAGGTTCCGGCAGTAGGGCCTTCGAACAAGGCCTGGCGCTCAAGGAACAGGGGGCTTTACTCGAAGCGGAGGTGGCCTTTCTTAAGGCGCTCCGTTTTGAACCGGCGAATGCAGATTATCATTTTGAATTGGCCAATGTTTATGCGATCCGCTATGATCGGATGCGCAAAAAGGACGATGTTAAAGCGGTGGAACTAATGAACCGCGCCGAAAGAGCGCTTGAACAGGCGGTGATGTTCCGCCCTAATTTTTTAATGGCGCATTATAATCTCGGAATTATTTACAAACAGCAGGGACTTTTCGAAGATGCGCGCGAATCCTTCCGGCGCGTTTTGAAACTCGACCCCAATCAAGTCCAGGCGCAAATCCAGATTGGCGAGACTTACGAAGAGCAGGGTTTTTTTGACGAAGCGCGCGACGAATACTTGAAAGCCCGAGAAATGAATATCAGTGACCAGGAAATTCCGTCCCTTTTGGCGGATCTTGACGAACACGAACAGTGGGCGGCTCAGAGAGCTAAGGCTCAAGGCGGAGGTGCGAACTCCGTGGGGGCGCCTATAAACTACCCCGCAGGACGTGACAACAGCGCAGGTTATTTCCAGGATTCTCCCAATAACGCACAAGGCACAAATCAGGCTTTGCCTTATCTTGCTTCCATGCTGGCCCAGCAGTTTATGAGCCGTGTGACCCACCGAGGGGAAAGCGATGACGAAGAATGATTCGCACGTTTAAAGCGGTTTTTCTTGATGCCGGCGGAACTTTGTTTCATCCCTACCCTTCCGTGGGAGAACTTTATCACGAAGTGGCCCGGCGGTACGGGTGTGAAGCTCATCCGGAATTTATTCAAAAAACTTTCCACGAGTTGTGGGTCAAAAAAGATGGCATGGCGGCCCTCGCCAGCCAGTCGAGTGAAAAAATTGAAAAGCAGTGGTGGCGTGACCTGGTTCGCGAGATTTTTGAAATGGCCGGAGGCTTGCGGGATTTTGAAAATTTTTTTGAAGAGCTTTACGATCTTTTTGCCCGCCCCCACGTGTGGCGGGTTTTTCCTGAAACAATCGAAGTGCTAAAAGAATTACGGCAGACCAAAAAATGCGTGGGGATTGTTTCAAATTGGGACAGCCGTCTTTTTGGATTATGCGCAGGACTGGAAGTTGAAAAGTATGTGGATTTCATTTTGGCCTCGGCGGTTTTCGGTGCGGCTAAGCCCAGCCCAAAAATTTTTCACGAGGCCTTAAAAAAAGCGGGTGTGCGTCCGGAAGAGGCGGTGCATGTCGGGGACAGCCTTGAGGATGATATCCGCGGGGCAGAAGGCGCAGGGATCCGCGCTATTCTGATTGACCGCCATTCAACGCGTTCGGCCAAGGAGCATCCGCGCGGCCGCGTCACCATTATCCGCAGCCTCCGCGAACTTCTTCAATAACTCCTGCAGCAAAAAGCCCATTCATCTGTTTCATGAGCTTCTAAGCGCGGGTCCTGCCGTTGGTGTATCCCCACGGCTCTCGTCGAAAGGCTTTCCGCATAATAAACCAGGGCATTGTGAATTCATTAAGAGAGCGTAATGTCCGCCAAAGATTTGAGTTTGAGCAGCCAAAAAAGTTGGCATTTGTGTCAAGCCTTTCTCCTTGAGCGTGGGGACGCCCCTCACCAACGTCACCCACGCTTATCGCTGAAACAAAATAATACGTTTTGATTCGTGCGGGTGGTGCCTCCGAGGGGCGGTCCCCAGGTTCGAAGAAAAGCGCTTTTCACACAGCCGCTTCTCATGGCTAAGACAGCGTCAAATCTTTGGAGGTGATTACCACTCCCTGCAGGATGGTCACGACATTGCTTTATATGTGAAAAGCGCTTTGATGAGAATCCTGGGGAAACGGAGGCGACAGGCCCTGCACGAATCAGGCTTTAATAGTGCGGGATTTGTATCTTATTCTTGACACCCCTGGAGCGTTGGGTTAGGCTTTCTCAAAAATTATTCAGTGAGGTGAAAGAAATATGGAGACAAAAATCATGAGCGAAACACCTGTATTTACATCTGATCTATTAAAGGGAAAAAAGGGGATCATTTTTGGGGTCGCCAACAAACGCAGCATTGCCTGGGGTATTGCCCAGGCGCTCGCCAATCACGGCGCTCAGCTCGCCTTTACCTATCAGGGAGACCGGCTTAAAGAAAGCGTTCAGGATCTGGCTTCAACGCTTACCCAGCCCTCGCCGCTTTATCCGTGCGATGTCACAAAAGATGACGACATCAAAAATGTTTTCGAGCAGCTTGGCAGGGAATTCGGGTCCCTTCAATTTCTGGTGCATTGCGTGGCTTATGCCAAAAAAGAAGATCTTGCCGGCAAGACCCTTGATACATCCCGGGACGGCTTTCATCTCGCGCAAGATGTGAGCGCGTATTCTTTAATTGCTCTGGCCAAAGCCGCGGAACCTTTTCTTGAAAAAGAAGGGGGAAGCATTGTCGCTTTGACGTATCTGGGTTCAGAAAAAGTAATTCCCCATTACAATGTGATGGGACTTGCCAAGGCAAGCCTTGAATCTTCGATCCGTTATCTCGCGTCTGATCTTGGAAAGAAAAATATCCGCGTCAACGGCGTCTCCGCGGGTCCAGTGAACACGCTTGCCGCGCGCGGGATCAGCGGCTTTACGACCATGCTTGAAAACCACCGCAACCGGGCGCCGCTCGGGCGGAATGTGGAAATCGAAGAAGTCGCCAACACGGCCTTGTTTCTTTTAAGTCCTCTTTCAAGCGGCATAACAGGGGAAATCCTTTACGTGGATTGCGGCTACCGGATTATGGGAGCCTGACCCTAGCATGACGTCTCAGAATATCCTTGTCATGGATCTTGAAACCCAGAAATCCTTCAAGGAAGTCGGAAAATCAAAATCCCTTGCCCTGGAGAAACTCAAAATTTCAGTTGCCGGAATTTTCGATTACCTTACGGGTGAATTCAAAACCTACGAAGAAAACGAAATGATGAAACTGGAAGACCGCCTGAAGGATATAGATCTATTGATCGGATTCAATATCCGGCGTTTTGACCTGCCGGTGCTGGCGCCTTATCTTTTCCGGCCCGTCGAAAGTTTGCCGGTCCTTGATTTGCTCGATGATATTGAAAAAGCGCGCGGGCACCGGGCCAGTCTTGACAGCATTGCCAAGCCCACCCTCAAACAGCATAAATCCGGCAACGGCGCGGATGCCCTCGTCCTGTTTAAGGAAAAGAAAATGGAAGAGCTTAAACGCTATTGCCTGGATGATGTCCGCCTGACCAAGGAAATTTACGAATACGGATGCCGTGAAGGAAAAGTTTTTTTTACGTCCACCTGGGATTATAAAACCTACGAAATTCCGGTGACGTGGAAGCAGCAAACCGAAGAGATTCTTGTAAAACCCTCCACTCGCGAGTCCGGCTTTCCCACGAGTTTATTTTAAGGATGCTTACCGCAACGGCCGCTGCTTTTAAGGAATGGGCTTGCGTGGTCCAAGCCCTTGCGTCGGGTGAGCAAATTCTGATTTTGCGCAAAGGCGGCATCCACGAAAAGGGCAAAACCTTTAGCGTGCTCCACGAATCTTTTTTTCTCTTTCCAACTTACGAACATCAGAAAGAAGAAGATTTAAATTTGCGCGGAGCTGAGCTTCTTCATAAGGTAAAAGCCGAGCCGTCGCTCTCGGATTCCGCGCACGTAACGATTCAGTGCTTTGCCGAGATCATAGAAAATTTATGGCTTGAAGATTTTAAGCAACTCCAAAAACTTTCCCCGTTTCACGTCTGGTCAGAAAGCGCGCTGAAAAAGCGCTTCACCTGGGGCGAAGATCAAGGCGTTCACGCTCTGGCTGTCCGCGTGTACCGATTGCCAAATCCTCAAAGTATGCCTAATCTTCCGGTCTACGGCGGCTGCCGCTCGTGGGTAGAGCTCCAAAGGCCGCTGTCTCTTTCCGGGATTCAGCCCGTTCTCGCAGACCAAGCCTTTGAAATAAAGCTTGAGGCTCTGAAGAAGGCCCTCACCTCGTAAAAATAAGAGGCAGGCATTGGAGTTACAGCAAGTTGCTGCTTGCTTCCTCGTAGATTCTCCCGCATGTTCGGCATAGATAAAATCAACCCTTTTATGATATCCTGTTAATAGCGAGTGAAAAAGGAGGGGAAGACACCAAGTGAAACTGCCTATTTATATGGATTATCATGCCACGACCCCCGTGGATCCGGGAGTGCTTGAAGCGATGCAACCTTATTTCCTGCAAGAGTTTGGGAATGCCGCAAGCCGGACCCACGCCTTTGGCTGGGAGGCCGAGAAGCGGGTGGAAGCCGCGCGCGCCGAGGTCGCGCATTTTATCGGAACGGACCCTAAGGAAATAGTTTTTACAAGCGGCGCTACCGAATCCAACAATATGGCTTTAAAAGGGGTTTTTGAGATGTACCGCGAAAAAGGCCGCCACTTCATTGCACAAGTAACGGAGCATAAGTCCGTTCTTGATACCTTCAAATACCTTGAAACTCAAGGGGCTAAAGTCACGTACCTTCCCGTGGATAAAACGGGCCAAATCGATCTCGATAGCCTTGAACGAGCCATTACCGAAGAAACTGTTCTCATCTCGATTATGTTTGCCAATAATGAAATCGGTACAATTCAGCCTATTGCGAAAATCGGAGCGTTGGCTAAAGCAAAGGGAATTTTTTTTCACTGCGATGCGGTTCAAGCCGCATCGCGAATTCCCATTGACGTTGAAAAACTTGGAATTGATCTGTTGTCTTTATCGGCGCACAAAATGTACGGTCCCAAAGGCGTGGGGATGCTTTACGTCCGCCGCAAAAATCCGCATGTTCGACTTGCGCCGTTGATTCACGGCGGCGGGCACGAGCGGGGAGCGCGGTCAGGGACTTTGAATGTCCCGGGGATCATTGGTTTTGGAAAGGCCTGTGAAATTGCCGAAAAAGAGCTGCCCCAGGAAGTGCAGCGGCTTGCGGCGTTAAGGGACCGCCTTAAACAAGGAATCGAAAAAGGCCTCGAAGGTATTCACCTGAACGGTCACCCGACAGAAAAAATTTGTAATAATTTAAGTGTTTCATTTGCCGGGGTTGAAGGCGAGTCGCTTCTTCTGGCTTTTAGCCGGGATCTCGCTGTTTCTTCCGGGTCGGCTTGCACATCCGCCAGCGTCGAACCCTCTTATGTTTTAAAGGCACTGGGAGTAAGGGAAGATTTGATTCATGCTACAATCCGGTTTGGGCTCGGGCGGTTTAATACGGAAGAAGAAGTGGATTACGCTGTCAATTTTGTGGTGGAAACGGTTAAAAAAATTAGGGAAATGTCTCCTCTTTACGAAAATGAGCCAAAGAGGTTAAAATTTGCAAGTTAGCAGGATTAATTAAAAGGAGGAGTGATTATGGTAAGTTTAACACCCGAGGCGATTAAGGAAGTGAGACGGATGATTGAATCGGAACATCCGGGAAAAGCTGATCTGGGGCTTCGAATGGGAGTCAAGGGGGGCGGCTGTTCCGGGCTTTCTTATTCCCTGAATTTTGACCAGAAACACGAAGGGGATAATGAATTTGATTTTGAAGGGCTTAAGGTTCTTGTAGATCCTAAAAGTTTTCTATATCTGGAAGGAATAACCCTGGATTATGTGGATACCCTTCAGGCCAAAGGTTTTCGTTTTGTCAACCCCAACGCGGCGAAAAGCTGCGGATGCGGAGAATCTTTTTCCGTTTAACCTTTCTCTTAAGGAAATTCGACCTTGCCTCCAAAATTCAAACGAGCTACGCGCCAGAGGCTTAAACCTCTTCACGAGGAAGTCCGCTGGCTTGCCAAATGCCTGGGACGTGTTTTAATCGAGCAGGAGGGACGGCCTTTTTTTAACCTTGTGGAATCCATCCGCAAGACGGCCATTCAGTTAAGGCGCCATTACAACTCTTCCCTGGAAGCGGAACTTTTAAAAAAAATCCGCGGCCTTGATCTTGAAAAAATGACCAAGGTGATACGGACCTTCAACGTTTATTTCCAGCTCGTCAATCTTGCCGAAGATAAACACCGCATCCGGCGCAAGCGGGCCTATGAAAGCGAGAATCGGCCGCAGCCTGGATCCATTGAAGAAATCGTCCAGAAAATAAAACAGGCCAAAGTTTCCGCGAGAACTCTCAAGAAACTTTTATCTGAATTTTCCATTGAGCTTGTGTTGACCGCGCATCCCACCGAGGCCCAGCGCAGGTCTATCCTGGAAAAACTTTTCGTGGTTGACCGACTCTTGTTTGAACGGGAATACCGCGTGCTTACCCCCCGCGAACGGGAGCAAATAGAAAAGCAAATTTCCGATGAAATCACTTTGCTCTGGCAAACCGACGAACTCAGGCGGCGCAAGCAAACAGTCTATGACGAAGTGGATAATGGTCTTTTTTACCTGGATGAAGTTTTATTTGACGTGCTTCCTGAAACCCTGCTCCGGTTTCACGCGCTCCTGGAAAAAGCCTACGGTAAAAAAATTCCTTTTGTTCCCTTTACCCGCTTCGGCTCGTGGGTGGGCGGCGACCGCGACGGAAACCCTTTTGTCAATTTCGAAGTCACCCTTGAAACCATACGCCGGCAAAAAGACGTGGTACTCAGAAAATATATCAAAGTGCTGGAGGATTTGCTGGTGGACTTAAGCCAGTCCGTTCACTTAGTCGGTGCTGCAAGGCCGCTCTTTGATTCCATTGAAGAGGATGAAAAGATCCTGCCGCTTTTTTCGGAATCCGTAAAAATCAAAAGTCAGCACGAACCGTACAGAAAAAAAATCTCTTATATGCAGCGCAAATTAATTAATAGCCTTCGACTTAATGCCTTGGATGTGCAGCGGCAAACCGCGCCGGACGAAACCATTGAAGGGCATTACCCGAATGCCCAGGCCTTTCGCGAAGATCTTACGCTTTTGATTGATTCCCTGAAGGAGTACAAGGGAGAGTTTCTCGTGAGCCGCCTGGAATCTATTTTGGCCAAGATTGAGCTCTTTGGCTTTCATTTTGTGAAGCTCGATATCCGTGACAACACGGCTCAGATTGAAGAAGCCGTGAGTGAAATCATCACAACGGCCGGTTTTTCCAATCAGCCTTTTTCCGGGCTAGACGAGGAAGAGAAGGTCGGTCTTTTAAGCCGCTTGATCAAGGAAGCGCCGAACCCGGAACTTGAAGTTTTATCTTTTTCTCCCGCTACGGCCGAGATTCTGGCTACTTTCCAGGCCATTCGGGAAATTCGGGAAAATATTGATCCCAAGGCGATTGACTCTTATATCCTCAGCATGACGCGCGGCCGCTCGGATGTGCTTTCTGTCCTGTGGCTTGCTTCCGAGACCCGGAATAAAAAGCTCATGATTGTGCCGCTTTTCGAGACAATCGAGGATCTTAAACAATGCGCACAAGTTATGGAGTCGTTGTATCAAAATCCGGCGTACAAGAATCACCTTGAAACCCTCGGGCGTCATCAGGAAATTATGCTGGGTTATTCGGATTCCAACAAAGACGGCGGGTTCCTCACTTCCAACTGGTGCTTGTATCTTGCGCAACAAGAGCTGACCCGGACGGCAAAGCAATACGGAATCAAACAAGAACTTTTTCATGGGCGCGGCGGCACGATCGGCCGCGGCGGAGGCCCCACCAACCAGGCGATTATGGCTCAGCCCAGGGGCACTATTGAAGGGCGCATCAAAATTACCGAGCAGGGGGAAGTTGTCTCGTCAAAATATTCAAATCCCTTAATTGCCGAAAGAAATCTTGAGCTTGTCATTTCCGCTGTTCTTGCCGCAACCCTGCTGGATGATAAGCCCTCGCCGAAAAGAGAAGCGTGGGAAGAAGCTATGCACATGCTTTCCGAGGCAGCTTACCAGCGGTACCGCGCGTTTGTTTACGAGACAAACGGATTTATGGATTATTACAAACAGTCCACGCCCATTGATGAAGTCTCGCGCTTAAATATCGGCTCAAGGCCCGCACGGCGGCGCGACAATGAAAAAATCGAAGACTTAAGAGCTATCCCCTGGGTTTTTAGCTGGATGCAGTCGCGCCAAACGGTTCCCGGCTGGTTCGGTTTTGGTGCTGCGTTTAATCAGTATGTGGCGCTGAATCCGAAAACAGGCCTTTCCCTTTTAAGGGAGATGTATCAGGAATGGCCTTTTTTCCGCGCCGTGGTTGATTTCATGCAGATGAGCACCCAAAAAGCGGATATGCATATCGCGCGCCATTATGCTGATCTGGTCGAGGATGAGGAGCTCAGGACCCGGTTTTTTCAGTGGGTTGTGACCGAGTTTAATGATACGATAAAAGCCATTCTGGCCATTACAAGACAAAAAGAAATACTCGATAATAATTATGCCCTTCAGCATTCCATCCGGCTGCGCAATCCTTATGTGGATCCGATCAGCTATGCCCAGTTGATTTTACTGAAGGAATTGCGGCAGATGAAGGGAAGGCACTCGGAAGATCTGGAACGCGCCGTGCTTCTTTCCATTAACGGGGTTGCCCACGGCCTCAGGAATACGGGATAAAAATGAAAATTTTACAGCGCTATATCTTAAAAGAATTGTGGCTTCCCTTTGTGCTCTGCTTTGTGACGCTTGATTTTATTTTTATGGCCGGGTATCTCGTTCGGGCCGCCAATTTTATTGTGGGGAGGGGCGTTCCCTTAGGTGACACCCTTTACGTGCTGCTGCTTGCCATGCCCGCGATGATTGGATACACGGTGCCGACAAGCGTTCTCACCTCCGTGCTGATTGTTTTTGGAGGTCTCTCGCAAAACAACGAGCTTCGGGCTATGAAAGCCTCCGGCGTGCACCTTTTGCAGGTTCTTGTGCCGGTGCTCATTGCGGGGCTTGGATTAAGTTTCATGATGCTTGTTTTTAATGATCAAATTGCAAGTAACGCAAGCCTTGAACTTCGCAAAACCACCAAGCAGATGCTTGTCAAACACCCCAAGGCGTTGATTGAACCCGGCCGCTTTGTACATTTAAGCGATTCCATTATTTTTATGGCCAAGTCCATTCACGGGGATGAGATCCGGGATATTGTGGCTTATGAAGTGGAAAAGTCAGAAACCCCTGTGCGAACCATTATTGCGGAGCGGGGAGAAATTATTACTAAAAAAGACACCCAGGAAGTGGAAATCAGGCTCTATGACGGAAATATTTCCGATGCCCAGCAGCAGGGTGTGCACACCATTCAATTTAAAACCTATGTGTTTCCGTCTCTCGGGCAGGAAGACATTCAGAAGATGCGCAAAAAAACACGGGAACTGACGCTTGCGGAAATTATGCTGCGCCTCGGCACGCCCAATGTTAATCCCAAGGAACGCCGGGAATTGTGGACGGCCTTTCACCAGCGGATTTCATTTTCCTGCGGAAGCTTTATCTTTGTTTTTATGGGGATTCCGATTGCCGTGCTTGTCAGACGGGGGGAGATTGTCCTCAGCTTCGGGATCGCTATGGCCGCGGCGAGCTTCTATTACATTCTTTTTGTCGGAGCCAAAACCGTTTCCATTCAGGGAGTTCTTCCTCCCTTTATTGCTTCCTGGATCCCGAACCTTCTTCTGTTTTTTATCGGATTTAACCTGATGAAAAGGTCGCTTGCCTCCTAGTGCGCAGTTAAGATTGTCCCACAGGGACAATCTGCACAGTACCGCGAACCCAAAAAATTAAATTGACGCGGTATTAACCTTTTTTTACAAGATCAATCAAATCACGCGGTTTTTGAATGACGAAGTCGGGGTGGGCCTTCTGGATTTCCGCAAGCGCCTCCTTAGGATTTCTCGCCAAAGCAAGAAACACTCCGGAAACGATCGAAAGGGTTTCTTTTGCGCGGTTGGTTGCGATAACGTCGTCGGGAAGATCGCCTAAGTAGATAAAGCGTTTGCGATCCCCGAGTTTCTTCGCGGTTTCCAGGATGGAATAGGGATGGGGTTTTCTGAGCGATTGTTTCAAAAGCCGTTCCGCCTTTTTGACATCATCAATCGGAGTGATGCAATCAAATAATTCCAGGATACCAAAGTGTTTTAAAACGTGTAACGCCTCAAACCGGGGACGGCCCGTGGCAATGCCCAGTTGAACCCCCATTTGCTTAAGTTGTGAGAGAATCGGTTTTTTAAAAACAAGTTTTTCCTTGTGGATGAGTCCGCGTTTTTTCCAGTACGCGGACTTCTTGCTTTCCGCGGGTTCAAAAATATCCTTCCCTAAATAGACCTCTTGAAAAATCCGGGCAACCCGTTCGATCATCACAGAGGAAGGACGTCCGAACATCTTTACGATTCCCGCAACTCCGAGAGGCCGATGCTTCACACTTTGCACAAACTTGCGGAGGTTGATGGCTTCTTTAAGCGCGGCAAGCGTTCGTTTTTTGACGGGGAAGGAAAGAAGGTAGACAAGAATCCCGTAACAGCAGTCCCAGTCATCATTGAAGCCGCCAAGTAGTTTAAAGTCGTCCACATCCTGGGTCGTTAGCACGGTGGGCGAGCCGTGCTTGGCATTCGGACTAAAAAGCGGAATAGTTCCGGAGGTTAAGTAAATTTCTATCGTCCAGCGGATAGCTTCAAGATAAGACATGCGGGTATCGACAAGCACATTATCGATATCAAAGATCACCGCATCAAAGCCAGGGCGTGTTTTTGATTTCACAAAACAAGTTTATGTGGTTCGGGCTGTTCTGTAAAGGAAGATTTGTGTTATAATCCACGCCTCATTCAAAACTTCCAGTAAGCGAGGGCCTTTATTATGCAGAATCCAGATGAAAGAAATAAAAAATTAAACCGCCGCAGCGCTGTGATTACCGAAGGGCCGTCACGGGCCCCGGCACGGGCCATGCTCAAGGCAATGGGTTTGACGGATGAAGACATTTCCCGTCCGATGGTGGGGATTGCCAATACCTGGATTGAAACTATGCCGTGCAATTTTCACTTAAGGCGGCTTGCCGAAAAAGTCAAGGAAGGCGTCCGGCAGGCGGGCGGCACTCCGATTGAGTTTAATACCATTGCGATTTCAGATGGGATCACAATGGGCACGGAAGGGATGAAGACCTCCCTGGTGAGCCGCGAGGTGATTGCGGATTCAATTGAGCTTGTGGCGCGCGGTCATTTTTTTGATGCGATTGTGGCAATCTCCGGCTGTGACAAGACCATTCCAGGAACAGTGATGGCGTTGGCGCGGGTGAATGTTCCCTCCCTTATGATTTACGGTGGCTCCATTGCGGCCGGAAAATATGAAGGCAAGGATGTCACGATTCAGGACGTTTTTGAGGCGGTAGGACGCTATTCACGGGGGACGATGACCCAACGGCAGCTTTGCACCCTTGAAGATGCGGCCTGTCCCAATTCCGGTGCGTGCGGCGGACAATTTACGGCCAACACGATGTCTACGGCCTTTGCTTTAATGGGCATTTCCCCGATTTGGATGAATGAGATCCCTGCGATGGATGCCAAAAAAGATGAGGCATGCGTCCGTGCGGGTGAGCTTGTGATAAAACTTTTAAAAGAAGACCTCTGCCCATCAAAAATTATCACTAAAAAATCGATTGAAAACGCGATTGCCGCCGTGGCTATGACCGGCGGTTCAACCAATGCCGTGCTACACCTCCTGGCGGTGGCAAGTGAAATGGGAATCAAACTTTCCATTGATGATTTTGACCGCATCAGTTCCCGAACCCCGCTTCTAGGGGACCTTAAACCCGGAGGGCGTTTTGTGGCGAGTGACCTTTACGAAGCCGGCGGATTCCGCCTGGTGGCAAAGCGGATGCTTGACGCCAAATTGCTTCACGCCGATTGCATCACGGTCACGGGACGCACGATTGGTGAAGAATCCCGGGATGCGATGGAAATCAAAGGGCAGGAAGTTCTTCGGCCCCTTTCCAATCCCTTAAAACCGACCGGTGGGCTTGTGATCTTAAAAGGGAATCTGGCTCCGGAAGGCTGTGTCTTAAAAGTTGCGGGAGAAAACCGCCTGACTTTTGAAGGTCCGGCGCGTGTTTTTGATTCAGAGGAAAAAGCGTTTGAAGCGGTTAAAAATCAAAAAATCAAAGCAGGGGATGTGGTGGTGATCCGGTACGAAGGCCCCAAAGGCGGCCCCGGCATGCGTGAAATGCTGGGTGTGACCGCAGCGATTGTGGGCGAGGGCCTCGGAGAATCCGTGGCGCTGCTTACGGACGGCCGATTTTCTGGCGCGACTCACGGACTGATGGCTGGGCACGTGGCTCCTGAAGCCACTGACGGCGGCCCGATCGCGGCGCTAAAAAATGGAGATATTGTCCGGTTTGATATTCCCAAGAGAAGGCTGGATGTCCAATTGACACAGGCCGAAATTAAATTGCGCCTTAAAAAATGGCAAAGCCCCAAGCCCCGCTATAAAAGTGGAGTTATGGCAAAATATGCGCGCCTTGTTTCGTCCGCCTCGAAGGGCGCAATCACAGGTTAGCCCGCAGAGCTGTTTGTTAATGTTATTTTGTGCGATGAAATGCTAGATTGCAAATCCGCGTTGTTTGACACAACCCCGCATATCTGCTAATTTTCCCAACACGTTTCTGAGAAATCAGATAAAATACGTTCCAGTTTTGATTTTCCTGAACCTGTCGACGCATGAATCATTCTAAAAACTTTCACTTCAGATCCTGCTTTCGCGTTATCTCTCTATTCATTTTAATTGCTTTTATAACTACAAACGCCTTTAGCCTTCCCGCCTTTGCTTTACCAGAAACAGCAGAAACGGTGCCAGGCACAACATTAGTGCCTGGCACCGTTTCTGCTATTCACGTTCCTCCCGGGATTGGAAGGATTGAGGAAGTGTTTGTAATCAAGGGGCAAGAGACAGGAGACAAGAGACAGGAGACAAGGAACAAAGGACAAACTAATCTACATGCCCCCCGCCCCTCGTCTCCTGCCCCCTTTGTTATTCTCATCCAGGACGCCCACGCGATTCCGGATGCCCAGCGGAATATCCAAAAACTGATTGAGCATTTTCAGAAAGAATACAGCGTAGGGCTTGTCGCCTTAGAGGGGGCCTCGTCGGAACTTGACCCCCGGATTTTTAGAAGCTTTCCGGATAAAGAAATCCTGCAAGAAACATTTAACGAGTATTTTGAAAAAGGAGAACTGACGGGGAGTACTGCGGCTGCGATCTTTGGAAACAGTCCTGCCCGCTATCACGGGATAGAGAATTGGGAACTCTATGAAAAGGGCGTGGAATTGTATTTGAAAGCAATGGAGAAGGAAGGGGCAATCGGGAAACAGCTTGAAGCTGCAGGCCGCAAGCTGCAGACAGAAAAGCAAAGGACATATTCGAAAGAGCTTTTAGAAGTAGATAAAGTGCTTGAAGCTTTTAAGAATAACGGCGCGGATTTAGTGACGGTGTTAAAGCAGCTGAATAAACGGGAACTATTTACGCAGATAAGGGGACAGGTTGGAGTTGGTTCTTCTCAACCTGTCCCCTTATCCATTCAGACATTGCTTGAAGAAATTGCAAAGGAAGGCGAGGATTCCTCCGCAATCGAAAGGGAAGTGCGGGAGATCGCGGAGGAGGTGAGGAAATACCTTGAGCAAAAGAGTCCACAGACGACAGACCACAGACGACAGAAAATAACTATTCCGTGGACTGTGGACCGCGGACTATTGGCTGAATTTAACGAGAAGCACCAGGACTTCCAAACCTCCCGGATTTCTCCGGAAGCCTTTGCATTGTTTATGAAAGAATTGATCGAAACAGTAGGGGCGGCCCCCCGTGGCCGCCTGTTTGCTGAAGGGCAGGCACAGGGGCCTGCCCCTACGATTAAGATTTCTGATCGGTTAAATCGGCGTATCCAACACCACAAACACCTCCGTGATATCCAGGGCACGCAATTCTTTCGGGATTTTGAGGCCTTTGTGAAATCAGTCAAGGAATTCCTATTTCAAAATGACGAAGAAAGAAAGTTTGATGCTGAAAGCCGGAAGTTGGAGCTGTTAGAGAAACTTGCGAAGCTTGAGCTAAGCCGTGAGGAGTGGGAAGAGATTCGTGAAACGTCGCTCGTGAAACGTGAAGCGGGTTTTGGTCATCATCTTGCTTTTTATGCCAATGCTGAGAGCCGAGATAGAGTTTTTTTTACTAACCTTGTGAAACTAATGGCTGAGAGCGCTTCACGAGATACGCTTCACGCTTCACTTCTCGTTGCCGGCGGGTTCCACACCGAAGGCCTGGCAAAACAATTTAGAGAAAACGGAATTTCTTACGCTATCGTCCAACCCCAAATTTCCCAATTACCTAATTCAACGAATTACCGGGCGCACATGCAGGGGGAAGTCTCTTGGAAGAATTATTTCGAAGTCGAGAATGGCAGCGAAGCAGTCCCCGGAGGGGGCAAAGTCAATTTATACAAGGCGTTTGTCCGCGGAGCTCGCGACAAGCTTTTACAAAAAGCGAGCGAAGCAGCCCTGACATCTTCAGGCCAATATAATCAAAGTCAGGGGCGGGCGACGAGAGATCGATTGTTGGGTATGAATGGTTCCGAGTTAGGAGTTTCGAGTTTTGGAGTTCACAAAAACTCGCAACTGCGCACTCCCAACTCACAACTTCTTTTAAAATCCTGGCGCGACGAAATCCTCCGCGACCTCGCCCAAAAAGAAAAACTTGCCAGAGCCGGCGAATACACGCAATTCCTGGATGAAATTTCTCAAGACTCAAGTCCCAAGACGCAAGACAAATTGCGTCAGGAATGGCTCGCTAACATAAATCGCTTCACCGAAAGTTTGAAAAGACTCGAATCCCACAATCAGCTGACCGAGCAGAATATCCTGAAACTCCTTGAGCCCTCCACAACTGCCGATCCTGTGACTTACCGGGTACTTAGTCCTCATGAATGGTCCGCTGGAATCAGCAGTTTAAATCTTCGTTCGGAAGTTCGGTCTCAAACGGGCGCTGATTTTGAGGCATTCAAGCGGGATGTTCTGAAAATCGCTTCGGATAAAAAGCCTATTTTTCTTGGGCACCTCTTGAAAAAACACGGGATTGATATACGCGTTCCTGATAACGAAAGACGCGTCACGGATGTTTTGCTCGAAAACGGCTATGAGCCGGGCCCCAATGCGGAGTTGGGAGGGCCTATTTATATTTTAAGGAAGAGCCCTGCGGAAGAAGAGAACCCCGCTGCGATTCTAGCGCTGCGCAAGGAGTTTGTCGGAAATGCGGTTACGAAGCTACAAGTTGCGTCAGGCATTATTCCAAGCCTGCCCAGAGTAGTCACGCAATTGCCTTGGCCTGAAGACAATGCGAGCGGGGAGACTTCTTTTTTGATTCCACAGAAGCTCGCGATTAACCTTCGAAATTTTGCGGACCTGCTCAAAACGAGCACAGACCCTGCGAGCTTGGTCAATTTACGCGAGGAAATCAAGCAATGGCATTTAGATTTTCGGTCAGGCGTTAACAAAAAATATTCCAAGTTATTGGATGAAGACGAAGTGGGAATGTTGGATCAAATGGACCGGCCTATCCGTGAATCGGCAGATTTTCTTCTGTCGGCTATTGCTGGAAGATCTCTTGAATCAGACCACGAAAGGATCGCTTATGAGTTGCTTCATCCTCCAAAGGGCCGTGTGGCAATCGTAAGCCCTTCTCAACTGCAGGATTTTTATACCGGCGGGATTGACCCGGATTTCAGGGCCCGGGTGCTTGAGCTGCTTAACTGGTATCAAGTCGATCCGCAAATCATCAACGAACTCACGCCTTTTTTAATTCGGGCGGAAATTAGACAGGTTCAAGAACAGGGAAATGAAAAAGAAAAAATCAATGCGGTTTCGATTTTCGAGGATGACGAAGCTGATATTGTTCGACGTAAAAGGCAATTAAGAGGACGAAACCAAAGATCGTCAGCGTCCAATAGATCCACATGGAGTATTCAATCCTTTCTTTCTCGAATAGAAGGATATAACAAGATACTGAATATTGCAAGCGAGACCGTTGCAATGGACATTGAACGTGCTGTATATAGAAGTGTGTCCTTTTGGGATTGCAATGAGGAAAGAGAAAGGGTACGAGTTCCTAACCCTGTCAGGGAGAAAGGAATCTCGTACCCTATGGAACAACTTCACTTCGAGGAACAT
>Ga0247727_10002699_pt1 | contig 40204 bp, 37 predicted proteins | sample WisWelCaveWW1625_FD_202498 | JGI IMG/M metagenome (GOLD analysis project Ga0247727, IMG submission 202498) | Biofilm microbial communities from Wishing Well Cave, Virginia, United States - WW16-25 | ecosystem: Environmental > Aquatic > Deep subsurface > Groundwater > Cave microbial mat | place... | reverse complement strand
TTTGAATTGAAATGTCCCGGCCACCGTTTGGTGATCCGGGCGTGTGCCCGACGATTGCAGTGTTTTCATTGACCACCAATCAATCGCCAATCGGTGGCATCTTTTCAACTACATGGATTCGGCTTAAGCTCTCCGGCTATAAGCCAGTTCGGGAATGGCTCAAGCCCTTGCCACACGAACAACGCATGTGCGTCATGGTCGACATAACCACGCCGCTACGCGCTCTGCCGCCGCGCCGCGACACTTGGCCACCGCCTCCAGCGCTCACTTTCCCGGCACCCAAGCTACGATGCGCAACGGCCCGCCGCTGCCGCCTTTGATTTTCATCGGCAGCGCGATCACGTAAGCGCCCGTCGCGGCCAATTGGGCGAGGGTGGCGACGTTCTCGAACGCAGGAACATCCTTCTCGAAAAGGATGCGATGGCTCTCGAAAAGCTTCGACTGGCCGTAATCAATGCTCGCGGTGTCGAGGCCGACGGCCTTGATGGTGCGCTTGGTTACCAGCCAGCGCGCGGCGTCGGGGTGCAGGCCGGGAAAATGAAGTTTCTCCACCGCGTTGGTCCCCTTCTTGTCCGTGCCGAGATATTTTTTTGCGTCAGGCCAATGGCGAGCAAACCCGGTGTGGAGCAATAGCATAGCGCTTTTCGGGATTTGTCCATGGTTCTTCTCCCAGGCTTTCAGGTCGGCGACGGTGATCTGGTAGTCCACATCTTGCCGCGCCTTGGCCGACACGTCCACTACGACTGCGATGCCGGTGAGTTGGTCGAGCGGCAGTTGATCCACGGTCTTGCGGCCCTCGGCGAAATGGATTGGCGCGTCAATGTGCGTGCCGCCGTGCTCGGAGGCGCGATAGCGATTGGCGGCGTAGAAATAACCCTGTTCGGTCACGCCGTGGAACTCGGTTTCCAGCGCGAAACCTTGCGCGGTGGGCCAGTAAATCGTCGCGGACGAAAAATCGTGCGTCAGGTCCACCCAGCGTCCGCCGGTGAACGGGGCGTCGGCGGCGGGGAGACGACCGAAGGAACTGAGCGCGATGAGCAAACTCGACAATCGGGCGAAGGGTGCTTTCATGTCGGGAATGTATTTGATCGCGGCGTGGAAAACAATGCGCGCGACGTTCAACAAATTTGCCGGCCCGACGTGCTCGACCACGCCACCAGCGAAATCGCCATCGGCAGCAAACTCGGCATTGACGGGACGAAGAAACTCCCCTGGCGAAGGCTTCAAACGCCCCTGGCCGCCGCTCATCAAGATGGAGGAAGCGGTGAAGGCCAAGGTGGAAGCGCTCATGTGCCACCGGCGGCTTCATCTCCGGCGTTGAAACTAGCGCGGCAACGAGGTATGGTCGCATCCAATAAAACCCGCTCGCGATGTGCCCGCCACCACTCGCGCAGCTTCAAAGCACGAGCTTCCAGTTCGTCTCTCGTTACCCGCGGTTGTGATTTTCTTTGCTCTGATCTTCCCTGCGGCGCACTCCGCATTACTGATAGGAATTTGCTTTTGGGCGCTCCGCGGTTCATGCGAGGAACTCGTGATTCCGACGCAATAGCTCGACTTCACTGGCGAAGTCATCTGCCGGGCTGAGCAAGAACTTATCGCCTTCAGCGTTCCTCGCACGGACAGGGGGTTCTCCGCGAATGCTATGAATTGTTCCGCCGAGAGCGATTCTGCGCCAAGCTCAATCGTCTTCATGGTTTTCTTGACCATCTTCAGAATGTGGCCAACCGATAGAACTTGCGGGCGGCGACCGGCTGAATGGTGTGGGGGCTTTGCGCGCCAGGCAGGGGAGTCCATGGTCCTGTGACGTCGTCCGCCTCCTCGAGAGTGGCGTTCGGGTCGTCCCAGGAAATGACCAATGCGGAGTTTGAGAAGATGACTCTTAACACGGGCGGTACGAACACAGTGATGCCGACGCTCGGAGATGTCGCATTGGTTCCATAATTGTCAGAGGCGACCACCGCCAAAACATGACTGCCGACCGGTGCGTTGCTCCAGGTGACGCTGAATGGGCGCAGGGATGCCTCGCCGATTTTGGACGAGTCGGCGAAGAACTCGACGTTGGTGATCGTGCCATCGGGATCGGAAGCATAGGCCCCAACGACAATGGGACGACCGACAGGGAACCGGGCTCCATTCGTGGGTGAAGTGATGGAAACCAGCGGTGGCGCATTGGTCAGTCTCATTCTGAGGTTATACCCGATGCCGCCCACGGGCACAGTATTGGTGTGCAATTGAGTGACTTCGACGGAAAAGTCCCTCACCTCTTGATCGCGAGCGCGGAAAGAAATAGCGACTTGCTCCTCTTGAGCTCCATCCATCGGGATGCTTCTAATTGAAGTGAAGTTCTGATTGAGCAGCTTCAGCGTGACGCGCCCGAGTTCATTGGTGATCAGTTCGAACCCGCTGCCGACGCCGCCGGCTCGCTGCCAATTCTCAAATAAGCGCGGCCCGAGATCGAAGAATATCTCGCCGTGATCCAGGAAGGTGTCCGGCGGGTGCCGATCACTGGGCACGGCCCGGATACGCACATCCAAAGTGTCGGCTGCCGGCGAAGTGTTCCGGAAGATGAATTTGGAAACGGTGAGAACGTTGGGCAGCGTATTCACGACGTTCACGTTGCGCAACGCAATGTTGTTGTTCTGCGTGGTGTTGGTGTAAACGTCGCTGGTCAATGGGCCGTTCAGAGGGTCCTGGCTGCAAACCCAAATGGCCAGCAAGCACAAGTCGCCCGTGGCAGGCGGCACCCAGGGAGCATTGGTGATTATGTCCAGGCCCGCGCCCACACTTGCGGGAATGTCTGCGAACCAATTCCACGGCTTGGGCCAGGCGATCCCGGTGGAGGCAAACGCCCAGTAAAGTTTGAGGATGCCAGCGGCGGGTAGTGGAGGCGACGCCTTGGGGCCACTGTTGCGCAGTTTGACGTTCACGTAATTGACCTGGCTGAATTCCGGGTTTTCGTGGGTTTGAGTCGGATCAACAGCGGCGGCATGGCGGACCCAGATATCGGGGCTGAAAAAGACAGGGCCAGCGGTCGGCTCCGATCCGGTGTCAGACAACTGGTCTTGCATGTACACGTCGGCCGCGGGTGCGGGGGATTGGACGCCGTTGTAAATGACCAGTGCAAAGTCCTGATCGGTGCTATCGGCATTATTGGGGAGACCATCCCCGGCGATGTTGGCCGCAGTGACGGTCACGGTGAAGGGGCCCGTAACGCCCGCCGGCTTGAAAACGCATTCAACATTGTTTTTAATGTCGTTCGTGCCGCCGTTCACGGATGAGGCGGTGATGAAAACGTTGCCTTTGTAGGTTTGGCCGCCGACGGTGACTTCCAGATTGAGATCGTTCACGTAGGGATAGTTCCAGGGATTTCCGGGAGCGTCGCTCCAGACCAAGGTGACCCGGAACGGTTGCGTGGCATCGAAGACCGTGCCGTTGGTCGTGTAACTTTCACCCGTGCCGCCGAACACCACCGCCTGGTCGAGCAACATGCGGGGAGTGCCGTCAAAGTTACGCCCCAAGTCAACGCCTCCCCAGCCCTGACTGTTGCTGGGCAAGGTATCCGCCGCCGATAGCCCCGTGAGGTAGCGCGCGCTGTTGATCAGGAGCGCCTTGGTCATGGCGGGGCTCGGCGTCTGGCCCGGGCTGAGGACGCGGTGATAATGTTCATAGACCAGTGAGGCCGCCCCGGCGACCGCCGGCGCAGAGTGACTGGTGCCGGAAGACCAGGTGTACAGTGTCTGTCCGCCGGTGGGATACATGGCGTCGGCGGCGGGAAACTGGCCGTCATTGCCGAAGGCGCCGCAGACGCCGAACCCGGTAAAGCCCGGGTCTTGTGAAGCCGGGCCTTGAACGTGAGTGCCCGGCGCCACCAGGTCCGGTTTGACGTGGCCATCGGGGATTGGGCCGCGCGAGGAGAATGGGGTGATGTCGTCCGCGTTGTTTGCATCCTTTTGGGGTGTGGAACAAGCGTCAAAAACCCCGTCATCGCGCACGTTCTCGGTGGCGCCGACGGTCAGGACGTTCTTGGCCGTGGCGGGTGAGAGGATCGTGTACGCGGCGGGTCCCGAATTACCGGCGGCGAAGACGTGCAGCATTTCCTGGTTGCCCGGGCTGAAGCTGCTGGCATCGCGTGTGCGCCAATCGTACAGGTGCGCTATATGGTTGTACGAACTGGGCATATTCTGTTCTTTATAGCCCCAACTGTCGGAGGTCAGGTTGCCTCCGTTCGTAACAATGGAATGGAGCAGATTGGCGAAGTTGTTACTGTTCACCGCCAAAAATGCGAAAGCTCCGGAGTCAGTCAGCAGCTTCGTCGCAGCCACGCGGCCAAAGGGTGACACTCCCAACCCGATGCGGAACCCGTTGGCATCCACATAGGGCGCCCCCGCGCCGGTGTTATAGCCGCCAACGATCCCCGCGTTGAGATTGCCATGGCCGCCGACGCCTTTGCCGGGATCCCCGGTGATAAGGCTGGCGATGTAAGCCACGCGGTCGGGCTGGGCGCCACCGCCGAATTCATGAAAGTCCGGGTGCAAGACCGCCGAGGCGTCCCCTTGATCCAAGCCGTCATCCACGATATCAACCACCGGATAACTGGACGGCGTGCTGGGAAAACCTTTCGCCAGCAGCCAATATTGGTAGGGAACGTAGGTCAAGGCGCTCGTCGGGACAGGAACCACGTTGCCGCCCATGTCGGTGGTCAGCTTGCCGGCCACAATGTGGCTTTGGACTTCATCGAGCTTGGTTGGGGTACCCCATGGTTCGAAATTGATAATATCCGCTCGATTCGCCAACGGAATCAGTTGCCCGGCGCGAATCTGCAACGAGAGCCCGGTGAAGGTCGGGTCCGATTCTGCTTCCAGATACACCTGCCCCGCTTGAGCTCGAATCAGGGCCAGCGTTTGGTCCAGACCCGGCGTGGTATAGATTTGAATCGTCACATCCACAAATTGGTTGGAGGGGAACTGAGCCGCCTTTTGTTGCAAGGAAGGTTCCAAGCGGTAATAAGGGTGGAAAGGGTAAGTGTTCTGGATGAATGGACTCTGGTTGGTCAGGCTATCGAGTCGGCTCAGGCCTGCTCCATCCCCCCACAACACGTATGCGTTGGCTGGAGCATAGCCCACAATTTGCAGGTTCGATGCTACCACGCTCGACAACCAGGCATCTTTGATCGGGCCCACAAAATGGACCATCCAGAATTGAAATCCGCTCACCCGGCTTTGCCGCAGACCTGCTGGAATGGGCGGTTCGCCCCCATCGGTGGTGATCTGGACACCACCGCGGAAATTGATGCGGTCGAAATCATCGCGCAACTCCACGGTGGCACGATTCACCAAATCTGTGCTCTGTTGCGAAGTGGCTTGCCACAAAGAAAACGCGCGGTAATCGGCCAGGACTGTGGCGCCGCGGTTCGTCAGTAATGTCAGCGAATCGCCGTCGCGGTTATCGACGGTAAGTTTGTGGACATTGTTGCTGGTCCCTTGCGCTGTGGACCAGGAGGCGCAGCCGATGAGGGCGACTCCGGCCAACGTGCTCGCTAAATACAGATTTCGCGCTTTCATTTAAGGAGCCGAGGTGGCTGGTCCCCGGTGATTCAACTCACCATACCCCAAACTTCCAAAGAGGCCAATCGCACAGGGAAGAAACTACTGATTCTGATAGGAATTTGCGTTTTTGACGCTGCGCGGTTCATTCTCCCGGTCACTGGCACTCCGCCGGAGGGTCCAGAAACACACCCTCGGTTCGGCCTCTGTGGGTGCTCTCGTCATATCTTTCCTGATTGGCTTCCATCTGGTTCATATGACGCTGCAAGATTTGAGCAAGCTGCGCTTTGTTTATGCTGCCAGGAGATATTTTCTTCAGCTCGTCGTACAGTTTAGCGACCATTTCCAAGTAAGTAGCCCGATGCCCCTCTTCATGATATTCCAGGGCTTTCCACATTCTGTCCCATTCGGCTCGACACTCCAGCGGTGACCCCTTGTATTCTGTCCACACTGGCATGGAAATTGTGAAGCCGACTTTCAAGATGACTTTGCTGATGTTCTTTTCCTTATCTGGCAATGCTTGGCCAGCCATGGGCTGAAACGATCCGAATTCAGGCCTGGCCGCAAGCTTGAGATGCGCGTCCTGCAAAGTCTTGCCGCCCACCCGGAATGTGTCCCTCTTCCCTTTTAGCCCGTTTACGTATGTGACGTTCACAATCATCTGTGTTTCCCTTTCTCACTGACGTGGATAGCGGCGGGGCGATCTCCAGCACGCCTGACGGAACCCAAGCTGAGTCAAGGAGCCTTATCCAGTCCGCCTCGTCAGATCACTAATTAGTTCGTTGAGATTAACACCAAAGCCGCAGAACTCTGGCTCCATCTTAAGATACTTCTTAACCCATCCCCAGCCTTTCTGAAGCTTGTTACGGTCAACTGATAGGAATTTGCTTTTGACGCTGCGCGGTTCAGGGAGAATTGCTTTTGCGTCGGGTTCATCTTCCGCGAGTTTAGGCTTATGCGAACCGGCGTCAAGCTTGCTTTCACACTTCCGAACTTCTGTCGCCTCTGCGACAGAGTTTCGTCCTGGCGGATCAAAATGGACGAAGCTGTGAAGCGAAGGCAGAGAAGCCTTTTGGCCGATCAAGCGTTCGGACAAGTTCATGCTGCATAGGCAACATAAACTTGTCTTGGGTCATTGGCGGTTGAACGCGCGTCCCGACGCATCGGGATCGCCCGACTTCGCTCCGTTTCGGCGTGGCAAGTCCGGTTTCCCGGAGCACTTCCACCCGCCGTCGCCACACCTGTTACCCACGCAGCCAGACGCCGGTTTCTTTCCGGCAGCAGCGCACTGTTCATTATTGCCCCTGTCAATCACACGGCACCGTCCGTCCGCCGGCCCAGGCGCGGATTTCCTCCACCTTCTCGGCCATGACGACCGACAGCGGCCGGGTCTGTTTGATCTCGGTGAGCAGATCGGTTTCGGTCAGCGTTCGCTCTTGAGCGTGGGCCGTGTACATGGCCGACACGATGGCTTGTTCGATTTCCGAACCGGAAAACCCCTCGGTGGCTTGGGTCAGCCGGGCGAGGTCAAACGCCGCCGGATCGAGACATCGTTTGCGCAAGTGAATCGTCAGGATGTCGCGCCGGTTTTGCGATGATGGCAGGTCCACAAAAAAGATTTCGTCGAACCGGCCTTTGCGCACCAACTCGGGCGGCAGGCGCGTGATGTCGTTCGCCGTGGCCACGAGGAAAACCGGTTTGCGTTTCTCGGACATCCAGGTCAGTACCGTGCCGAGGATACGCCGCGACAGACCATCGTCCTCTTCCCCAACCGCCAGCCCCTTTTCCACTTCATCCATCCAGAGCACACACGGTGACATGACCTGGGCGGTTTCGAGCGCCTTGCGGAGATTGCGCTCGGTCTCACCGTAATACTTGTTGTAGAGCACTCCGAAATCCAGGCGCAGCAGCGGGACGCCAAAGATGCCCGCCGCCGCCTTCGCCGCAAGGCTCTTCCCGCAGCCCTGCACGCCCAGCAGCAGCACGCCGCGCGGCGGGTCGAGGTTCGCCTGCGGGCCCTCAATAAAGAAACTCTTGCGCACTTCGAGCCATTGCCGCAGGCGCGTCATGCCGCCGATCTCCGAAAACTTCGCCGTCTCATACTCGAAGGACAACGGCGAGTCGCGCCCGAGCAATTCGTATTTGGCCCGCATCACCTCGGGCATTTCGGACTCGGCGATCGCACCGTCGTCGTTGATGGCCTTGAGCGCGAGGCGGCGGGCGTCGGTGGCGGTGAGGCCGGCGAGGTTGCGTACGAGCAGGTCAATCGCCTTGTTGGTGGTCTGCACGTCGCGCCGGCCATGCTCCGCGCCCCACTCGGCGGCGGCGTCATAGACGATGCGGCGCAGTTCGTCCGGCGTGGGCAGCGGCAGATGAAACGACGCGGTGAACGGCCTGAGTTCCTCGGGCACCTTCAACGTGAAACCCACCAGTACGACCGTGGAAAACTGCCTCGGGTAGTTCAACGCGATGTCCTTGAGGTAACGCACGTGGACGGCGTCCTCGAGATAGGGATGAAAGTCCAGCAGCACGAACAGGCAGTTGGAGGCGGTCTTGATGTGGTTGAGAATATCCTGGGACTTGAGCACCGACCTGGCCGGCTGGTCGCCGGGATCGAACGCCTGCAACCCTTCGGTGACGGTCCAGCGAAAGGCCGGCAATTGCAGCCGCAGCGCGATCTGCCGGACCATGGCGACGACCTGCGGCTCCTCGTTGCTCTCCACGGCGATGAGTGGCGTGCGCGAGCGGACGATCGCCTCCAGATCGCGCAAGGGACTCTCGGTGGCCAGTGAGCCAAACGCGGAGAGCCTTGGGGAAGGAACATTCATTGAGTCGCGGCGACACAACACGCCGGATGCGGGGGACATTCAAGCCAAAAATCCTCTGGCGGTGGCGCTCCGTAAAAGGGGCAGACGGGAAAAGGACGAAGGGAGAAGGGCACATCGCTTGCCGGATGTCCTGCGCGATCTTTTTCCACTCCTTTTCTCGTCCGCACCTTTTCGCAGCTTGCTCGTGACAGACTCGCCTGTTTCAATCCGCGCCATGGACCCGTTTCTTCAAGCCGCCATTGACGAGGCGAAGCAAGGCCTCGCCGCGGGCGGCGTTCCCATCGGCTCGGTGCTCGTGCTCGACGGCAAAATCATCGGGCGCGGTCACAATCAGCGCGTGCAGCACGGCAGTGTGATCCATCACGCGGAAATGAATTGCCTCGAAAACGCCGGGCGACAAAAAGCGTCGGTGTATGCGCGCTGCACGCTCTACTCCACGCTCTCACCGTGTCCGATGTGCAGTGGCGCGGCGTTGCTCTACAAAATCCCGCGCATCGTCGTCGGGGAGAACGTCACCTTCCAAGGCCCGGAGGAATACGTCCGCTCGCAAGGCGTAAAGTTGGAAATCCTGAACGATCCGACGTGCATCCAGCTCATGCGGGATTTCATCGCTGCGCGGCCGGAGTTGTGGAACGAAGACATCGGGGTGTGAAGGCGTGCTGCGTGGTGCGTGTTGCGTGAAGCAGCAGGCGAGCATTCATTGGCACTTGACGCAACACACAATACGCAATACGCCGTCCCGACACGCAGCCCGCCTCCTCGTTGAGCGACTGACGCGAATCAATCGCGCCATCGCGCAAACTGTGGACTGTTCGCCCGGCGGGCGGTTCATTACCTTGCCCCGCGCATGAACCAATCTTCCCGTCCCAGCGGTTACGCCTGGCTCGTCGTCGGTGTGCTCGTGCCGGTGGCGCTGCTCAATTACCTCGACCGCCAGATGCTCGCCACGATGAAGTCCTCGATGGTCGGCGACATCCCGAGCATCGCGAACAAGGCGGATTGGGGGCTGGTGCTCGGTTGTTTCAAATGGACCTATGCGGTGTTGAGTCCGTTCGGCGGCTACATCGCGGATCGTCTGAGCCGGCGGCACGTCATCTGCGCGAGCCTGTTCGTCTGGTCGGTGGTGACGTGGTGGACGGGCCACGTCACGACGTTCCACGAATTGATGGCGGCACGCGCGCTCATGGGCGTGAGCGAGGCGTTTTACATTCCGGCGGGACTGGCGTTGATCGCTGACTATCATCCGGGCCTCACGCGCTCGCGCGCCATCGGCGTCCATCAGACGGGCATATACACCGGGCAAATCCTCGGCGGCTTCGCGGGCTACCTGGCCGACTCGCCCGACCACGGCTGGCGCTGGGTGTTCACGACCTGCGGCATGATCGGAATCATTTATGCGATGCCGTTGCTGGCAGTGCTGCGCAATCCCGTCAGACCCACGAGCACTTCATCATCGCCGGTGGAGGAAAGCGGCATCATCCGCGGATTGCTGGGCAACCGGAATTTCATTCTGCTCGTGCTTTACTTCACGCTGCCGGCAATTGCGGGCTGGGTGGTGCGCGACTGGATGCCGGACATCCTGAAGGAGAAGTTCCACCTGGGCCAGGGCAAGGCCGGCGTGAGCGCCATTCTCTTCGTGCAAATCGCCTCGCTGGTCGGAGCACTGGCGGGCGGCACGCTGGCCGACCGTTGGATGCGCCTCACGCCGCGGGGCCGCATCTTCACCAGCGCCATCGGCATGTCGCTGTTTCTCCCGGCGCTGTTCAGCGTGGGCAACGCGGGCACGCTCACAGTTGCGATCATGGGCCTGATCGTCTTCGGATTCGGCTGGGGGTTTTTTGACTGCAACAACATGCCGATCCTTTGCCAGATCGCGCCGCCCGGACTGCGCGCCACCGGCTACGGCATCATGAATCTGGTGAGCATCAGTTGTGGCGGCTTCGGCGATTGGGCGTTCGGCGCGTTGCGCGACCGCCACGTGCCGCTCAACGCCATCTTCGGCACGTTCGCAGGGATCGCCTTGATCTCGGTGTTCGTGGTGCTGTTGATCAAACCACGCGACATGCGCGAAACCAACGGGATTGCCGCGTGAGTGTTTTCCTGGCTGATGGTGATGACACGCCGAGGTCCAAGCGCATTTGAACTTTGAAGTCCGGGCCGCCGATGGTTAGGCTGCGGCCATGTCACGAAAGGCGTCCCCGGAATCCTCAGAGGGTTTCAGCGACATCATCGGTGTGGTGTTGCTGGCGGTGGCGTTGTTGCTGTTGGTGGCGCAACTTTCGTTCGACCATTGCGACATCCCGTCGCTGTGCAACCCGCCGAACAAGCCCACGCACAACTGGATCGGCCCGCTCGGGGCGCATTTCGCGCACTGGTTCTTCGTGTTGTTTGGCGTGGCGGCCTGCATCCTGCCCATGCTGTTCGCGGCGTTCGGCGTCGCCTATTTGTTCAACTTTCTCGGCTATTTGCGTCGCCATTCGCGTTGGAGCCTGCTCTGGGCGGCCGTGCTGCTGCTCTCGCTCACCGGCCAGTTGCACATGATGGACGGGACGCCATTCGCCGCGAGCCTGAGACTGCGAATCGGCGCGCCGTTTTTCGGCGGTTATTCCGGCTACCTGCCGTACGAGTATTTTCTCTGGATGCTTGGCGGCGTCGGCGCGGTCATCGTTTACGCCACGCTTTGTTTGATCAGCCTGCTGTTTCTGACCAGCTTCCGGCTTGGCGACTGGCTGCGCGGGCGGTTCACTGGCGAACTCGACACCGCCGGTATGACCGAGGAGGAGATTGCGCTCGAACGCCGCGCGCGCGATCTCGAAAAGCGCAAGCAGGCGCTCGAAGCAGAAGTCGCGCGCACCGGTTTGGGCCAGGACCTTCAACCTGTCCCGCCACCCAACGTCCGCGACCTGAGTGTGCCCCAAGCCAAACCTGCGCGCGGCAGGAAGCCGGGGCAGCCCGAGCCGGTGAAGGAACCCGAGCCGGCGGACGAGGGCGAAGTGATTTCACCGCGCGAACCCGGGGCAGCCACGACCGAGGAGGTGCTGGGCCGCAAATCGGAAGCGGCGGCCAGGCCGGGCGAACCAGAACCGCCCAAGGACGAAGCGGAGGCCAAAGCTGACACGGACTCCAAACCAGCGGAGCCAAAACCCGAACCGGTCATCAACGTCTCCGGCCTCACGCCTTCGAAACCGAAGTCGCGGAAACCCAAGCCGCTCACGGTTGCCTCGACTCCCATCATTGGGAATTACCAGTTGCCGACGCTGGACTTTTTGCAATTTGCCAGCACGAACCTCCAGCCCACGGAAACGAAGGAGGAGTTGCTCGCCAACGCGCGGCTCATGCAGCAGACGCTCGCGCAGTTCGAAATCCCGGTCGAACTGGGCGACATCACCAAAGGCCCGACCATCACGCGCTACGAGTTGCATCCCGCGCCGGGCGTGAAGCTGGAAAAAATCACCGCGCTGAACAACAACATCGCCGCGGCCCTCAAAGCCGAGCGCATCCACATCCTCGCGCCCGTCCCCGGCAAAAGTTCCGTTGGCATTGAAGTCCCCAATCCCTCGAAGAGCACGGTGATCATGCGCGACCTGTTCGAGGCGGACGAGTGGCGCAACACCAAGGCCAAGGTTCCCATCGCGCTGGGCAAAGACGTTTACGGACATCCCATCGTGGCGGATTTGGCGGACATGCCGCACCTGTTGCTGGCGGGCAGCACCGGCGCCGGCAAATCGGTCTGCATCAACGCCATCATTACCTCGCTACTGTTCCGCTTCTCGCCGGATCAACTGCGGTTCGTGATGATTGATCCGAAAGTCGTCGAGCTTCAGCACTACAACGCGCTGCCGCACCTCGTCGTGCCGGTCGTGACCGATCCGAAGAAGGTCATCCTCGCGCTGCGCTGGGTCGTGAGCGAAATGGAAAAGCGCTACCAGATTTTCGCGCGGGTCGGCGTGCGCAACATCGCGTCGTTCAACTCGCGGCCGAAAAACAAACCGCTGCCGGAGCAGGAACTGGAATTGCCGCTGACCACGCGGAAGGAAAAAGGCGAGCCAGGCGCGGAAGGGTTCGCCGTCCAGGTGGACGAGGAAATCGTCGTGCCGCGTGAGGAGGACATCGTCATCCCCGAGAAGCTCAGTTACATCGTGGTCATCATTGACGAGTTGGCGGACCTGATGCTGGTCGCGCCGGCGGACGTGGAGATGGCCATAGCTCGCATCACGCAGATGGCCCGCGCGGCGGGCATCCACTGCATCGTGGCCACGCAGCGGCCCAGCGTGGACGTGATCACCGGCGTCATCAAAGCCAACATCGCCTCACGCATCGCGTTCCAGTGCGCCTCGCGCGTGGATTCGCGGACGATCCTCGACGCGATGGGCGCGGAGAAACTCCTCGGCAAAGGCGACATGCTCTACCTCCCGCCGGGTTCGGCCAAGCTGATCCGCGCGCAGGGTGCGCTGGTCACCGACCACGAGATACAAACTATCGTTGGCTTCATCGCCAAACAGGCCAAGCCGAGCTACGAAATGGAAATCCACCAGCAGCTTTCCAAACCCGCCGCCGATTTCGAAACCGAAAGCGGCATTGATGAGGACGAGGAACTCATCCAGCAGTGCATCGAAGTGATCCGCAGCGAACAGAAGGCCAGCGTGTCCCTGCTGCAACGGCGGTTGCGCCTTGGCTACACCCGTGCGGCGCGTATCATGGATGAACTGGAAAACCGCGGCATCGTCGGCCCGGGCAAGGGCGCGGAGCCGCGGGACATCCTGATTGACCTGGACGCGGGGCAACCGGAGGCGCCGGCGTGAGCCATGGGTAAAGTGCGTCGCGGTGGTTTCATGTTTTTGTGGTGGATCGGCGATCATCTACCGCGACACGTCCACGTATTCGACAAGAATGGCAAGTTGATCACCCGCGTGAATTTGGAGACAATGCAGCCGATGGACATTCCCAAAGTAGAGCGTAGAATTCTGGAGTTGATACGCGAATTGCAGCGCGAAGGCCGAATATGAAAGCCGCGACGAAGAACGCCAAGGTGCCGTTTGCCACCGGGAAATTCTCCAGGGTGAAGAACGTCCGCTACGTCAGTTGGGAGGATGCGTTCGACGTAGAATTTGAAGACGGCCTCTGCATTCTCGAACCGCACGCCACGATTCGCAAGGCCAACAAGATTTCAGCGAAAGCGAAATTCGACCACTTGGAAATTGAGGACTGGTGTCAGGCCGGCTTCTTTGTCCATTACGACAACGGCCAGGTGGCCGAAGTCTCGTGGGCGTTCATCCGCGAACTGCCCCCGAAGAAGTAGTTTGTTGCGGTGTCGGCCCGGGCAAGGGCGCGGAGCCGCGGGACATCCTGATTGACCTGGATGCGGGGCAACCGGAGGCGCCGGCGTGAGCCCGCGGAGAAATAATGGAGTCAGTTACGGCAACTCGCCCGCGAACCGAAGCACCTGGTCGCGGATGGATTCCGAAATCCAAAAGTTTGCGTCCCGTTGCAGTGATTCAATGACGGGCTTGACCGTTGGGAGTATTCCCGCCGACTTGGCGCGAAGCAAGACGCCGAGCACGCCAATGGTGCGCAGACCCAGTTGCATGGCAACTTCATGCCCGCGCCGTTCATCAACCAGGATCGCGTCGGCGTGGATTTCGACGGCGAGCGACAACGCGGCGGCTTCACCCAGATCGAGACCGACCGCCGCGCGAACGGCGGGCAACAAGGCGGAAGGCGATTGCTGCCGGATTCCCTCCGGCACCGTCAATCCGGCGAAGCGCGGAACCGAGGCCGCCAGGCGCGCAAACTCCGCCGCCACTTCCGGCGGGATGACCACGTCCTGAAACAGGCTTTTGACCAGACCGCCCTGCCCCACGCGGCAAAGATTGATGAGGACCGAAGTGTCGGTGACGACGATCACAGCGGCGGCAGCTTCTCCAGAGTTTCAAGGTCCGCTTCCAGCATTTGTTGGGTGTAGCTCTCGATTCGCCGCTCGCCCAATGCGCGTTGAAACGTGAAGAAATCCACTCCGGCCAGATCGGCCCCGGCGACCTTGCCGATGCGTCCGCGCGCGTAAAGCGCGCAGGCAAGTTCCAGCCGCAGTTCTTCCGGCGTGAACCGCGCGGTCGCGGGCGAGTCTGGCATTTCAATCGTCACGAACTTCTTTTACCCTCAAAGCGGCGGGCAGTCAAACCTTGGACGTTCAACGCCACCCACTGGCGCGGACGGCGCGGCAGGGGTCGCCAAGGCGCAGGGAAAACGGGAGGGCCGCTTTGCGGCTCCGCGACGCTTGTCTCGCCGAAGTCTGACGAAGGTGGATGGCGTCTTGGCGTTAAAATTTGTTGCGGTGCCGACGTGGGGCCAGCGGGCAAAAGGTTTAACACTGGGCCTTGCCGGCCCAACTTTTGATCAAACGAAACGAATTATTTTCGTAGCGTTCTGTCCGTTTCACTTCAACGAACTCGTGGACAAAGCGGATGTTCTCAGGCGTGATTGGTTGAGTTATTGAAATGTCTGATGTCCTAAGCCACTGTTTTTCTGCCGGACGAAGCAGCTTTGAAAAATAGCCCTCAAGCATGTTGCGACTCATCCTTGGCCAGAATTCTTGAGGTAACATGCTCGCGGGCAAGATGCACTCGATGATCATGGGCTTTCCATACTCCCTAAGTTTGGCGATCTGACAAAGACGATTGGCGATACCAGACAGGTATTCACCTCCGTTGAGCAAGTAGTGTTTGTATTCTCGAAAGAAGACTTCCTTCGTTAGGGACAGACAAATGCTCGCTTGGTCAGGTTTCCCATAGACGCAAAGTTCAATTATGGCGTTCTCAATGGCGTCACTGTTGCCAAAGAAGTTGCGGGCAAACTCCTGGTGAGCCTTTTTGTTCAACATCCTGATGCCGTGCGTCAGGAAATCGTCTGGTGACGGGGCACGTGTAGCGTGATAAGCAACAACGGATTCGTAATAGTCACAAAGTCTGCTCGCCAAAAGCGTTGGGATATCCTCTGGCAATTGTTTCGTGGTGACCGCTGCTGCCAAGCAAACCCATCGTCTCGCAGATGCCGCGGGTTGATCCGCCGGAACTCGGCAATGACCGTATCGCCGACTCTTGTCAGCGAGAAGGCGGCGAACAACGTGTTCCCATTCCCCGCGCTGACTCAGGTTGAAAATTCGCGTCTTTCGTGTCTTCACGCGATGGCAAGATTAAGCGCAAAATAATCCTTGGGCAATTTCATACGGCGAAGCAGGCACACGACACTTGCCAGCGGTTCGGAACAGACTAATCTGCCGACATGAAAGCGAATCGGTTGGTGTTGACGTTTCTGTTGCTCGTGAGTGCGGGTGCGTTTCAGCTACCCGCCCAACAGGCCGACGCTGATAGGAGACTGTTCGAGGAGACGAAAGCCAAAGCGGAAAAGGGGGATGCGCAGGCACAAGTGCATCTGGCGTCAGTTTATGATTTGGGAAATCTGGGTGTAACCAAAGATGCACAGGAAGCGGTGAGGTGGTGGCGCAAGGCAGCAGAACAGAATAATGCCGAAGCACAGTTCAACTTGGGCGTATGTTATGCCAAAGGCGACGCTGTCAGCAAGAACGCGCAGGAGGCAGTGAAGTGGTATCACATGGCAGCGGAACAGAACCTTGCCAAGGCGCAATTCAATTTGGCTCTGTGTTATGCCAAGGGCGATGGCGTTGAGAAAAACGTGCAAGAAGCAGCGAAATGGTGGCGGAAAGCTGCCGAGCAAGGCGATGTTCAGTCACAATACAATCTCGGAATCGCTTGCGCTAAAGGCGATGGTGTCGAACAGAACGCGCGCGAGGCTGCGCAGTGGTTTCGCAAAGCAGCCGAACAAAATTCTGCGCGGGCGCAGTTCAATCTCGGCACCTGTTTGGCAAAAGGCAAAGGTGTCGTGCAGAACACGCGAGAGGCAGCACAGTGGTATCGTATGGCTGCCGAACAGAATCTCTCTGACGCGCAACTCAATCTCGGCATCTGCTACGCCACGGGCGAAGGCGTGGAAAAAAACATGCAGGAGGCAGTGATATGGTGGCGCAAGGCGGCTGAACAGAATGTTGCTCAAGCGCAATACAATCTCGGCCAGTGTTACCGTCGGGGTGACGGCGTCGAGAAGGATGCACAGCAGGCGGTAAAGTGGTATCTCAGGGCTGCCGAACAGAATTATGCTAATGCGCAATACAATTTGAGCATCCGGTACAAAAATGGCGACGGCGTGCAGAAGAATAATGTGGAGGCTTACAGGTGGTGTCTTTTGGCGGCGGTTCAAGGCCTTGCCGATGCGACCAAAAACCTCTCCGATCTCGAAGCAAACATGACTCCTGCCGAAATCACCCAAGCGAAACGTTTAGCTCGTGAGTTTAAGCCGCCCAAGCGATCAGAGTCAGATCAATTCGATTGGCGCGAAGCTCCTGATCAGCGTGAAAGATGATTTGTATCCGCGAGGTAACGGCACGCGTTTTTCATTCTGGATGATGGATTTCTGGTTACGAACGAGCATGTAGTCAGGGACGCCGTGCAGATTCGTTTGGTCACGAGCGCGAGTTTGATTTCCGCCAAGGTGCTGAAGGTGGATGCGGCCAATGATCTGGCGTTGCTCAAGGCGGAGGGGCGGTTCGCGGCGTTTTCCCGACTGGTCGGGACGAGTGGCGCGGTGAAGTTGGGCGGCACGGTGGCCACGGTGGGTTTCAGCCGAAGTTGAGAGTTGAGGGTTGAAAGTTGAGAGAAAATCTGGTGCTGCCCGGCGCGGGGGATGACGCGCGGTATTTCCAGATCCGCGTGCCGGTGCAGCCGCGAGGTTTTGGAGTGCGGTGGCTGGCGGGGAACGGGGCTGACACCGCTTTGGATTTTCTGCCGACGACGAGAGCCAAAGCGGCGTGTGCCCTCACCCCTCACCCGCCGCAGTCCAAATCCTTGGCGAGCGGCGCACTGCCGGAGCACGTGAATTACGCGGTGAAGAGCAGTTACCTGCTGGGTTTCCTGGAATCCGTGCCCGAGGTGTCGGTGAAGTTGAAGGAGCCGGAGACGAGGGAGCGGAAGTTTGAGGAGGTGATGAAGTCAACGGAGCAGGCGGCGGTACTGGTGCTAGTTTGTTGACCGCGGATTACGCGGATGGCGCGGATCAGAAATTCTTCATCCGCGTCATCCGCGTGATCCGTGGTCAAAGAGTTCCCGGCCGGCCCCGCTCAAACGCCTTCGTAGTACTTGTAAAGCCGGTTGTTGAGGAACACGCGGCACTTCTGGCCGAAGAGTTGTTTGCGCTCCTTCTCGATCCGCACGTTGAGCCGTTCGCTGGCGCCGACCTCGAAACTGTGGGTTTCCTGGAGCGGCTCGTCGAACACGCGCTTGCCGCGCTTGATTTCCTTGCGGTTGACCTTGATGACCAGTTCGCCCAGCAGTTGATTGAAACTGAATTCGATGACGTGGCGTTCGATCTCTCCGACTTCAAGACAGAATTTCATAATCCTCTTGCCCGCATGGGGAGCAATAAAGTTGCCAGCCTGGGTCAGAGGCCAGGGTGAATGGGAAGCAAGCTACTTGCTTTGCGACCCAACGGGCAAGCACCCCAACACTGTTCTGTCCCGAGCGATCGGTTTATTCTTCTCCCTGCCCGCAAACTGGACAAAGCTGTCACCCGTGCGGGGCAAATGCGTAAGCGGTGTTGCTGATGGGCCGGCGATCGCCGCGTTGCGGTTGGCCGGCTGTCTTGCCCTGTGCCTGGCAAAAACCGCTTCCGCACAATGGTTCGATCAAGGCCCGGTGTTCACGGTGATCGAGGAGAACGATCTGGTGGTGGACACGGATCGGCACTACACGCAGGGCATCAAGCTGACCTACCTGCACACCGACAACGATGTTCCCGCCTGGCTATTGTGGCTGTCCCAGGCCTTGCCTCCATGGGGCTTCACGGTGCATGCGACGAAGCTCGGCACGCAAATCGGGCAGGACATCTACACACCGGCCGATCTGAGTTCGACTCAACTGCTCACCAACGACCGCCCCTACGGCGGCTGGTTTTACACCGGGCTGATCCTGCAACGGCGCGGCCTCACCACGGGTGGCAAGCCCGTGCTGGAAAACTTCCGCTTCGACGCAGGCATCATCGGACCCTCATCGCTGGCGGATCGCGCGCAGACGTGGGTCCACGAAGTCCGGGGCTTCGAAACGCCGCGCGGCTGGGACCACCAGCTCCGGAACGAGCCGGGTTTTGCGCTCAAGTATGAGCGGCGCTGGCTCTTTTCCCAAAGTCACCGGGAAAACCGCTGGCTTGACTTCATTCCACAAACCGGGTTGAGCCTCGGCAACGCGGAAACTTCGTTTCGCGCCGGCGGCAGCGTCCGCCTCGGCTGGAATCTCCCCGAGGACTTCGGCGCGCAAACGGTCCACTCGCTCTCGCCGCCCGATGGCGGCTGGTCCGTGTCGCGGTGCGGCGGGCAATTTGGCGCTTACGCGTTTGTCGGCGCGGAAGGCTCGGCGGTGTTGTTCTCGGAGTTTCTCGATGGCAATCTCTGGCACGCCAGCCATCACGTCGAACACGAGGTGTGGGTCGGCGAGTGGAAGGTCGGGCTGGCCGTCGTGTTGAACCGGGTTGAGCTGGGTTACACCCAGGTTTACCGCACGCGCGAGTTCACCGGACAAACCGAGATCAGCGGGTATGGGTCGGTCTGGCTCAAGGTCAAATTCTGAGGCGCAACGGGCCCCGGCAGCTTTCCGCAATTGCCAAACCCCAAGCCGGCACGCTAGAAATATCGCACATGCCAACGGTCGCCGAACAACTCCGCGCCGCCCGCGAGGCGAAGCAACTCACGGTGCATCAGGTGGCGGAAACCACAAAGATTCGCACCGACCATCTCCGCGCCCTGGAGAAGGGCGATTTCGACGTGTTCACCGCACCGGTCTATATCCGCGGTTTCGTGCGTTGCTACGCCTCGTTGCTGAAACTGGACGTGCCACAGGTCATGTCGGCGCTCGAGGCGGAATTGGGCCGGACCGAGAAGTTCCGCGAACCGCCGCCGCTTTCGAAGCAGCCGCGCGGCGCGCTGGATTTCGTCATGCTCCAACTCTCGCGGCTCGACTGGCGCAAGACGCTCGTGGTCCTCGCGGTGCTCGGTCTGCTGGCCGTGGGTGCGATGGTTTACGTCCTTTGGCAGCGGGCGCGCCAAAACGATCCGCTCCGCGGCCTGGCACCGGCGCTGTATCAACCCGCCGGCGGCGATTCCGGCGAAACCCTGCCGCTGACCAACGCGCCGCCGCGCAAATGACCTTGCGACTTGGCCCCGAAGGCAAGCGGACTTGCTTCTTACCCAACCGCGAGCACGTGAGTTGGATTTCGTCCCCGTTCTCGAAACACCCTGAAAAACCGAGGACGAGGAGGAGAACGAGAACGAGGAGGATTTGGTTCCGGAAATTCTCTGCCCGGCACTACTTCGAAAACTCAGCCGGCGCTCGGGCGAGAGGCCGAGCCACGTCCATCATGCGTCGCTCAAGAACAGCGAGCGATTACGCCAGAGGTAGAGCGCGCCGGAAGTCAGGGTCAGCAGCACCGTCACCCAGAGCGCAAGGACCGCAAAGGCCGGCACCCACCATTGCAGCAGGCTGGACAACCAGGGCCACCACTCGACTGAGGCGTCCATCGTGAGCAGCGCGATGATGGCCACCATCTGGGAAATGGTCTTGTGCTTGCCGTACTTTTCAGCGGCCAGCACGACGCTCTTCGACGCCGCCAACAGCCGCAGGCCGGTGATGGCCAGTTCGCGCGCCACGATGATGACGACCATCCAGGCCTCCACCTTGGGATAAATGGCGTAGTGCCCGACGTGGAACACGACCGGCAAATCGCCACTGGTCATCGCCCGCATATGACGCTCGACCAGCGCAATGAACGCGGAACAGGTCAGGACCTTGTCCGCCAGCGGATCCATCAACACGCCAAAATTTGTGATCAATCCCCGCCGCCGGGCGATCGAACCGTCCAGGTAATCGGTGATGCCCGCCACACAAAAGACGACCAGCGCCAGCGTGTCGTTCACCGGCGAGCGCGAGAACATCGCCCACAGGAACAACACAGTGAGCGCGAAACGCGAGGCGGTGAGTTTGTTGGGCAGGTTCACGCGGCAAGTTTCGGTCTTCGGTGTTAAATCAACCCGGAGGGTCACGCACCTGATAACCGCAACGACGGTTTCGTTGCAACTCAATCCGCCGGCTCCGCCAACAAATCGTAATCCGTATGTCCGACGACCTTGACCGACGCGAATTCGCCAATCGGCAGCCGGCCACGGATGTAAATCCGTCCGTCTATGTCCGGCGCGTCAGCCTCGCCGCGGGCGATGAGATAGTTGAGGGTTGAGGGTTGAGAGTTGAGGGTTTCTTCGTCGCGCAACAGCCCGTGTTCCCATGAACTCACGTTCGCGCTCTGCAACTGCTTCGCGTTTGTCTTGCCTTCCACCAGCACCTTGAGCGTCCGGCCCACGAAAGATTCGGCCACTTGCACCGCGACTTTGTGCTGCGCGGCCATCGCCAGTTCGCGACGGCGTTGTTTGACCTTGTCCGGAATTTGGCCGCTCATCGCCCCGGCGCGCGTGCCGTCCTCGCGCGAATAGGTGAACACGCCGAGGCGCTCGAACCTCGTCGCGCGGATGAACGCCAGCAACTCCTCGAAGCACGCCTCGGTTTCGCCCGGAAAGCCGACGATGAACGTGGTGCGCAGCGCGATGCCCGGCACGCCGGCCCGGAGGCGCGCCAGCAAGTCCACAATGTATTGCCGCGAGGTTTCGCGCCTCATGCGCTCCAGCATGTTGTCGTGGATGTGCTGCAATGGGATGTCCACGTAGCGCGCGACTTTGCGGCAGTTGGCCATGGTGCGAATCAACTCGTCGGTCCAGTGCGCCGGATGCGTGTAAAGCAGGCGAATCCAGAATTCACCCGGCAGCGCGTCGAGTTCGCGGAGCAGCGTGCAGATCGTCGTGGCATTGGCGGCGAGCGACTTCGTGGCGTCAGAGAACCTTTCCGGCGACGAAATCGCGCGCGAATGATTCGGGCGCAGATCGAGACCATAGTAGGTCGAGTCCTGCGAGATCAGATTCAACTCCTTCACGCCGTCCGCCAGCAGCGCCTTCGCCTCGGCCACGATATCGCTTTGCCGCCGGCTGCGATGCGAACCTCTCATGCGGGGAATGATGCAAAAGCTGCACGGGTGATTGCAGCCCTCCGCGATTTTCACGTAGGCGAAGTGGCGCGGCGTCAGGCGGAAACGCGGCGTCGCGTAATCGGGAATGTAGGTGGGGCGGGCGGTGACGTCCAAGATCGGCGAGGATGGAGGCCGTGTGTTCCGTGTTGCGTGTTGCGTGAACTCCGGAAGGACGGGTTTAGTTTTTCCGAAGCTCTCAGTGCCGCGGAGCGTTTCGGCTTTTTCGTGTGCGGAAACGGGGCGTCCGGCTTCCAGTTCCGCGAACCGCCGGACGATTTTAGCCTTCGATTTGGCGTTTGGTGTTTCCTTGGTGTTGGGAGCTTGGAGTTTGGTGTTTTCCCTCCGCCTCGCCATCGCGGTGCGGACGATGTCGGAGACTTGCGCGACTTGGTCAATGCCCATGAACGCGTCCACTTCCGGAAACAGTTTCGGCAGTTCGTCGCGGAAGCGTTGTGGCAGGCAGCCCGAAACCACCAGGCCTTGTCGGCGTTTTCCGGCCTCGCGCACCGCGGCGGATTCGAGAATCGTGTCCACGCTCTCCTCCTGTGCCGCGTCAATGAACGAGCAGGTGTTCACGATCAGCACGTCGGCGATTGACGTGTCGTTGGTGATTTCAATGCCGTCTTTGAGCAAACAGCCGAGCATGATTTCGGCGTCCACCAGATTCTTGGCGCAACCGAGGGAGATCAGGCCCACGCGCAGCGGGCGTGAGTTGGTTTCGGATTTGGTCACAGGCCACATAGATTAGGCTGGCGCGCGGACGCAGGCAATCTCGCCGCTCGATGAGATTGCTTGTTCCATTTCCAAGCCACCGGTGGCTGCACCGCCGGAAAGGCAGGCCCGAATTCTTTCGGCGTGGAGGTTCGTTATTCGGGCTGCGGCAGCCAGCGGGGATGATCCGCGCCCTGGTCCCCGAAGCCGCGCGTGAGCAGCCGTTGATTCTGGCCATCCGAATTCATTACCCAGATCGCCGGCGGCCCACCGGTTTCAGCACGGCAAAAAACGGCGAGGCGTCCATCCGGCGATTCGCTGGCGCGGAAATCCCAGACGGGCGGCGCGCTCCGCGTCAAGCGGGCCACGGCGCCGGCGCGCGGGTCCAGCCGGCAAAGCTCCGTGCCGCCGCGTGCCAGGTCCGGTTTGAAGTCGCGGTTGAAGTGGTCCGTGTCGGGCCGCTGCGGTTGGAATTCCCACGCGACCTTCGAATCCGGCAACCGGCGCGGGAACAGAATGTGTCCGTCGCGCGTCCATCCCGCGATGTTCGAGCCGCCGCCGCGGTTGGCGGGATTGCCATACGTGGCGGCGAACCACATCGCCTGGCCTTCGGTGACCGGGCGCATGTCGGAACCATCCGGCCGGGCAAGGCACAGGTCGCACCAATCATGGCCCGGGTCGGTTTTGAATCGGCAATCTTGGAACAAAAGCCATCCGCCGTCCGGCGACCAGACCGGGCCGAAGTAAAGGTGGTCGGGATGGCCGGCAACGAAAACGCGGCTCCCGCCGTGGACGTCGCTGGTCCAAATCTCGTAGCCGCGCGGACTGGCGAGATGATAGGCCACGCGGCGCCCGTCGGGACTGAGGCACATGCCGTAGGGAAGTCCTTCCCCCAACCGGGTGAAATCGCGCGCGTCGGTGCCGTCGAGATTCGTGCTGACGATCTGTCCGCCTTGATCGCGGATCACTTGCACGAGCAGCCGCTGGTCGGACACCAGCAACGCCGGCGTGTAAAAAACCGCCAGACGATCGCGCGTGGCGATTTCCGTCAGCGCGTCGCGGTCCAGATCGTACAGCCAGAGGTGCGTCGGGGTTTTGTGGTAATACTCCGCGAAAGGCCTGCCTGGCCCGTCGCGCCGCGCCTCCATGCTGAGAAAAATCACCCGGCGACCATCCGACAGAAACGGCCCCGGTTGCCAAGTCACTTGATCGGGAATCTTGAAGTCGAAATACCGGAGGCCCGAGCCGTCGGCGTTGATGAGCGCGGTGCGGCCTTGAGACGTGAAGAAGAACCGCGCGCGAGTCTTTGCCTTGGCGTGGCCATGGCCGGAAGCCTGGCATCCCGGCAGGCAGGCGGCAGCGGCGCCGGCGGCACTCAACGCGATGAAACGGCGGCGGTTGCTCTGGGCAGGCATTGCTGATGGGCTGCGGGTTGGTTCACGCGCCGCCCCGGGGTCATAAGGACAGAGCGGGACCGGCGCCGCCGGAATTGTTCAGGCCGGGCCCCGCTCCGCAAGCGCGAAACCCTCGTTCACGGCTGGCTGATGCGAAGACGGAGGTAACGGGCGGAAGTGCCGCTGACGTTCACGGCGATCGTGACGGCCACGGTTTCAGTGCCGTTCAGATTGTCGGTCACGTTCTCCGTCGTGTAGGCCGGGCCGGAGTTCCAGAGTCCCGAAGCGAGGTCGCTCGAAACCTCGTAGAGGTAGGTGATGTCCGCCGGCGCAGGATGCTTGCGGGGGAAGGCGAGTTGCAGGTGGTCGTTCACAATGTTGAACGTCAGCGGCGAGGCGTTCGCGTTGGTCGGATTCGTGTTGAACGCGTACTCGAAGATGTTCTTCAAGCCGTCGCCGTCCGCATCGGCATCGTTGGCAGCATCGCCCGTGGCGTTCGTGGTGCCGAAGTAGGTCAGGCGCCACTGTTGAAGCGGCGTGAGTTGTCCGTCCCAGATTGTGAGCGAAACGGGCGCGACAAAGGCGGGTTGCAAGGGATCGCTCGTCTTCAAGAGGAGCGAGGCGGAATAAGTGCCGATAGCGGCACCAGCGGGGATGAACGCGACGTCCACCGCCTGCGTCGCGCCACCGGGCACGATGCCCGCCGGACGGAAGACTTGGAACCAAGAAGCCGGACTCAGGCGCACCGCCATGCCGCTTCGCAAGTAGCCCGCGGAATTGAAAGTGACCTGCAATCCCTGCGTGCGCCCGGCGTTCTGCACCCCCACGGTGCAACTGTTCGTGCGGCCCAGCGATTTGTAGTAGCAAAGAATCTCGCCGGTCGAGCGGAGCACGACTTGAGCGGTGAGGGTGAGCGCAGTGCTTTTGAAGCGCACCGCGTCGAACTGGACGGTGCATTCCCCGGCAAGGGGATCGCTGGCGAAAAAGACCTTTCCGCCCGCGCTCAAATCGAGATCGTCCCACCCCAGCGCCACGAGATTGGACGGCGAGCCGGTGTTGGGCAGCGTGGTGTTGGTCGCCGTGTCGCCCGCGAACGGGCTGAACGCGATAAAGCAGTTTGGAGAAACATACAGTTGCGAGTGAATGCCCGGCGCCTGCGCGCCGCTGAAGAACGGGAACGCGAAACCAAGGTTGAATGGGCCGGCGATGCCTTCGTCGCGGGCGTTCTTGGGCGAGGCGAGCGCGGTGTAGTTGGTCGCATTGGAAATGTCCTGCCCGTAGGCGGAGACATCGCGCCAGCGATAAGCCGGCCCGCCCGGCTGGGAAGAACTCTGCGCCGTGTAGGCCACAGCGTTGAGGCCCGTCAGCGAGAGCGAGTATTGCAACGGCAGCCCGCCGCCGTTGGTCAACGTGAGCGCCGTCCAGACCGTCGGCGAGTTGGTGGCGAGGGTCTGCATGAGCGCCGGATCGGAAAGTGCGGCTTGCGCGGCCTTGCCCACATAGAGCGCGGCAGAGCGGAGAACGAATGGCGTCGCCACACTGACTGTGGCGCCGTTGGTCGGCACCGAGAGGCTGAAGTTGGACAACGTGCCACCCTTGAAGCAATCCCACCACGTGGCAGAGTACGTGCCCGCCTGAAGGTTTTTCACTTCGACAGCGCCGGCGAGCGCCGAGTTTGCGCCGGGGACATAGACATTCGTCCGGTGCCACACCCAGGCCGCCTGAAAGTTCGTGTTGCCCACCGCATAGGCGCCGAGCAACGGGACGTAGGGATCAAGCGTGAGATTGCCGAGCACGAGCCAGTCGAGCGCGCCATTCGTGAGGAGAATCGAGTGGGCGCCCGCCGGCACGCTGATAGTGAAGGTGACATTCGTCGCGCCACCGCTGGCCGAGAAAAAGGTGACGTTGGTCCTGGTGATGCCGTCGAGCGCGACGCGCAGGTTCGAGTCGCCGAAGGTGGAGGTTTCCGTCACTTGCACGGAAAATGTTCCCGCCTGCGGGTAGTTGACGAGAAAGGTGTAGCCGTTGGGCATGTTCATGTCGCCGTGATGCCAGACGCCGTGGAGGTAGCGCGTGGCCGAGCCAATCCCATCCGGCGCGGCATCAGCCATCGTGAAAATATCCTGCGTCACCGGCTGCCAACCGCCGCCTGGAGCAAAGGCGAGGGCGCTCACTGGAACGCCGGTGATCTTCGGCGTGGATTTGAAGAGGTTGTTCTGGTGCGGCAGACCGGAGAGCGAAACGTAATCGCTGACCGACTTGAACAGGAAGTAATCGTTCTCCGGATCAATCGTGTCCCACCACCACGGGCACGAGCCACCGCCTTGTGCGGACATGAGCGCCGCCCAGATCGGCGGATGCGGCCACAACTGCGCCGGGCTGGTGATGCTGCCGGACTCGCCGTCGAAGTTCGGCTTCACGGGCCAGTTGGCCGGCGGCGCATTGGCGTCGCGCGAGGAAGTAATCATGTCGCTGGCGTAGTTGTGATTCTGGTAGTAGTCCATCGAAGCCCAGTAATCCTGGCTCAGGTCGGAACTGGTGGTGACGAGGTGGCCGTAAGGGTCTTGCGCGCGCAGGAAGGCCGCCATCTCGTCGTGCCACGCGGCGATGTTGGCCCATTGATTTGCATAAGCGGCGTCCGTGAACTGCACTTCATTCCAAAGTTCCCACGCCATGACAGAGGTGGAGCAGCCCCAGCGCGCGATGGCGTAACGCAGCTTGCGTTTGGTCAGCGCCTTCGCGGTGGCGTTGGTGAAGAACTGAGTGGCGTCGCTCAGGAAACCGCCGTTGGCGGAGTTGTACGGGTTCTCGTTCCAGTTCGGATTGACGCTCGTCGAATACTGGCCGTGATGCTGGAAGACCGGCTGCATCGCGATACCGGCTTTTTCCGCCTCGTCCACGATCAAGTCCCAGCGCCGCGCTACAGTCAGACTGAACTGGCCGAACGTGCCTCCGACCTTGGGCCAGTCGAGGTTCAGGCTTTCGTAAAAGTGCGTCATCCAGATGCGCGTCCAGTTTTCGCGCGCCGCGCCCATGCGCTGGAAGATGCGGGGGAAGTCGTTCGACACCGTTGGATTCCACGCGACGTTGTGGCCGATGGGAAAGTAGCGCCGGCCATCGTCCGTCACGAAGCGCCGCGCGTTCGCGGGATCAGTCCGGACGAATCCCGGACCGGTCGGCGGGCCGGTGATGCTCCAGTTGGTCGCGGTCAAGCCGGTGTATGCGGCGGGCGAACCGTTCAACGTGATGCCGGTGATCTGATACTGGCCGGCAGTGCGCGGGGTGTGACGCGCGCGCCAGGTTGTTCCACCGTCAAAGAACGCCGGCAGCGTGAGCGTGGAATTGTCCGGCAACTTGAACTGCACCTTCACGTCTGTGATGGCGTAGTCGTACGGATCCGTGGCGAGGCTGGCGATGTTGAAGGAGGCTTCGAGGCGCGGGTAGGAATTCGCGAAAGTGCTGCGTGATGGGAGCATCACGGCCAGCAACAGAAAACTTTGGATCGCCAAGCGTCTGGCAAATCCTGGCCGGCCCGGGTATGTCATCGTGTCAATCACCTCGCGTCACAGTCCACATGCCTCGCGGGTCGTTGATGGAGCCTCGCCCGACGGTCTCCGTGGTTTTCAACGCCTGCACGTGGCCGTCATGGAACAGGTAGTTGAATCGCTGTCCGTGAGCTTTGTAAACGATGGCGCCTTGATTCACACCCTGGGTGGCGGTGGGATTCTGCGCCGAGGCGGATGGATCAATTTGCACGAGCGAACCCGAACCGCCTGGAGCGAGACTGATGGAAGGCCAGACGTTGCCGACGGCGCCCTGGCCGTTCGGCTCCTCGACCAGCAGAATGGTGCCAGCGCTGTCTTGAACGACCGGTGACTTGAAACTTTTTGCCTCGATATCCGGCAAGCCGCCCACCAGACCGCCATCGCGCCAATAGACCCCCACGCCGCGATTGGGCCGCGGCAACGGATAACGCTGGGCCATCGTGGGAATTTGATATTCCACCGACCAGTTCGGTCCGACGGCGTTCATGGCATAGGAGCGCACGCCGGAAAACGTCTGCGTGATCCACCAGACTTTCGGTCCCCGATCCGCGGGGCAAAGGGCGATTCTCGGCGCGAAGGCCAGGTCCACAATGCCCTGGTTGAGGTCCGCTTCGGCAGCTCGTCCGCCGAGGTAGGGATAAATGTAAACATCCCAGGAGAGGTGGCCGTTCGGAGTCTCGTAGGCTGCGGGTGGAAACATGTCGTCCTTGTCCGATGCGAAGAGCGTGATCCCCAGCCCGAGTTGCTTCAACTGCGAGGCGCACTGGATCCGGTGGGCCTTGCCCTTGGCCCTGGCGAGCGCGGGCAGCAGCATGGAGGCAAGGATGGCGATGATGGCGATGACCACAAGCAACTCGATCAAGGTGAATCCACTACGGGTGCCCAATCGTGAATTCGCGCCGCCGACTGCGGAGCAGGTTGTCTGACAGTGTTTCATCTCAATGGAAAATCAACGATCCACTAAAACTACTCGCATTTCCTTGCTGATCGCGAATTTTTTTCCGGCAGGCGCGGGCGGGACGGTGAGTTGGGCTTTGGCCGCGAAGTCCTCGAAACTCGCGGGTTGTTGTTTGGTTTTTACGATCCAGCGGCGCAGTTCACGGGTCAGGTGGGCGAGGTCCGGTTCGGAGTAGGATTTCGCGGCTTCAGGGCTGCCGCCCTGTGTGGCCAGACCGGCATTAACGCCCTTGTTGTCGGAGTCCTTCCCGCATCCGGCCACGCCGAGCCACGATGCGAGCAGGAGCAACCAGGCGAGGAGTGCAGCCAGCCCTTTCCCATGCCAAAGAGCGCTCGCCTTGATCTCATTCATCCTTGGCATCAATACAATGGTTTTCCTTTTGGCGCCACGAAGGAGCGTGCGTCGCGAACGCGACCACGCCAATCTGCAAGCGTCGGGCGAGCTTGCTGGCTGCGGAATCGCGTGCGCGCGTCATGCGATCCGACTGGGTCACCACGGCTTCACGCCCACTTCATTAGTGGCGTATGAACCCGCACCGGTCGCCAATCAAAACCAGGTTCGGCGACCCGGCGGATCACACCCCCGACTCTCAATCGGTGAACCGGACATTATCAATGTAAACGTTGCCGCCGAAGCCTCCCCGCGCCATGAAGTTGAGCTGCCAATACGTGCCGGAGGCCGGCGCCGAGGCTTTGATGGCCGAGTAGTCCCAGGTAATGGTCTGGCTGGAGGACTCCGCTGCGTTGTGCCAGACCCAGGCGATGACTTCATTCTGGTTCCAACCCTGGTCCCCATTCATCGCGACGGCCAGGTTGAGGTTCCAGCCGTACGACTCGGCCGCGCGATGCACGTCGAACACGAGCTTGCTCCGGCTGCGCCAATCCGTGTAAGTCGAGGCGCCGTAATTCTGGCCGATCCAGGACCAGGTGCCCGACGCGTCGAAATTCACCTGCATACTATACGTGCCGTCCGTCACTCCGGCGGAAGTGGATTGCGCCACGTTGGTGTAAGGCGGGTTCGCGGCGCCGGAGTAGGCTGCCGATTCAAAAGATTCCACCAGGATGGGCGGCTGGGCCGGCGGAACCTTCTTCAACCGGAAATAACCGACGTCCGAAGTGACGTTCGTGGTGAAAATGGCCCGCCGCGATCCCTGGGTGATCGGGACGAGGCCGGTTGCTGAAAAGTTGTTCGAGAAGATGTTCGGCGACGACCAGAGGTAGAAGTCGGTGTCCGGCAGTCCCCAGGAAATGCGCCAGACGGTGTTGGTGGGTTTGAGCACCACGCCTCCGGCGCCTTCCTCCTTCGGTTCGAGGTTCACATCCAGCGCGGTTGCCGTCGTAAAATCCTGGTCCACGCCACCTGTGAAGTCTCCGGGCCCTGAAATCTGCACGCGGCTGAGGGAGATGATGCGATTGTTTCGGAGATAAGGCTGGGCGCCGAACAAAGCCCAGAAATTCGTCCCCGCGCCACCGAAAAGCGCCGCGGCATCCGCCGGCAATTGCGCCGTGCCGTTGACGCCGCCGGGAGCGTTGAGCCAGACGGTATCGTTGCTCAGAGTCAGCGACCACGTCCCAACCAGAGACGTGAGCGGGGTGTTCAATTCAAGCAGCAGGCCGTTCGTGGTGAAGCGTATCCCATGGCTGCCGGGCGCGTTGGTCTTGTAGCGGATCGAGACGTAGTAAGTTCCACCGACCGTCTGGATGGCTTCCATGAAAACGCCGTGAGGTTGGTTCCAGTCCGGGCTGCTGTTGATCGTGCCGTCCGTGCCGGCGCAAAGCATGATGTTGGCGGCGTAACCGGAGGAACCGGGATCCACCGTTTCATTGATCGTCATCGCGTAGGTGACGGCGCCGGTGGAATTCAGCCAGGAGAGATTCGGCGCGATATCCGGTTTGGTGGCTATGTTCCGGCGGCTATAGTCGGAACTTCCGGCCGTCATGATCTCCAGTCCCGGCCCCGACTTGCGGATTTGCAAAGTGGGCGGCGGTGCTGGGGCGATCTCTTCGATGAGGATGAGATTGTCCAGAAAGATCGTGCGCTGTTCGAGATTGTTGGTGAAACCGGAAGTCCAATGGATGTTTACTCCCGAAGCCGAGGTGACTGTCACTGGTAGCGTGCCCAGAAAATGAGTCCATCCCGTGTTGGTGATCGTGCCGAGATCGAAAACGTCCCCGGGCCAGGCCCAACCCGGACGGAAACGCACCTGCAAGGTGCCGTAGTGGCCATTGGCATTCGGCGTGTTGGTGGGATCCAGGTAAACGGACACGCGCATCTTGTCGTAAGGCGTGAGGTCGCTGATGCCTACGCAGGTCTGGAGCGTCGTGTAGTTCACGTTGGTGAAGAACACGTCCACCCTCAACGAACCGGATGACACGTTGTTGGAGCCGTCCACTGTGGATTCCCAAGCGTAGGCTTTTTCGGCGTCCCACCCACCGCAGGGGAAGCCTTGGTCGCCGGCGTCAAAGTTCATGTAAACGAAATCGGCGCCGCGCGAGGCCCCGATGGCGGTGGCGAACACGACCAGGCACGCGGCAAACCGCGAGTGGAAATTGCAGGCGCCATTCAGGAATCTGGTGATGGGTTTGGTTTTCATGGAGGATGGGGGTTCGATGTTTTGGTTGGGCAAGTGCGGTGTTGCAATGGAAGGTCAATGGGGCATACGGGGCCCAGGTGAGCTGGACGGCGGGCAATACCAGACTCGCCCTCGGGTCCGGAAGATTCGGCGGTCGTCAGCAGGCAGCGGTGTTGGATCCGTGGGGCAGGGCGCTCCGCCCACGGGAGCAAACCGGTCAAGCGGTTGGCGGCGCTAGCAGTCACAGCGAAAAACTGGATTTCCGAGATTCTTACAAGTTCACCACGCCGCTTTGGCGACCCGCTCAGGAGGACGCCGTATGCCGGCGGCGATCTTGCGATTAGTTACTCCCAACGATTCCAATCTGTCAAGTCGGGATTCTGTCCGGAAAACCTGCTGGGGCGCAAGTCTGTGACCCGATCAACGGTTGGCCGGAGCGGCTGCATCACGTACAAGCCATCGAACCATTGCGGGCGTCGAGCAACGCGAAATTCATCGCCCGGGTTCATTGACGGCGGACTGGCCTGGAAGGGGGGCGGCTTGACAACCAATGTCGCGCCGATACGATCCAGCGCGACGACTCCGGGCACGCTGCTTGGCGCGGAGCCGCAACCAACTTGTGAACCGTTAACCCATCAAGACAGAAGGCTGTATGAGCATTGCATCAGACGTGAAGGCGCTCGTCGCCGAGTTCGAAACGGAGAATCCCGACTACAAGGGCAAGGCGTATCTTACCAGCGGCGACCGCACCTGGGAGGAGCAACTCGACATCATCCTCGATCCGAAACGGAAGAACAATTATCCAAATATCAAGAAGCGGTTTCTCAAGGATTGCGGCCTGGACGAACTTCCCGCGAAACGCGCGGACCTGGACGCGGCTGAATTGGCCTGGTGGAAGAAAGAGATCATGGCCCAAGCGGGAAAGCCAACCGGCTTCGCCCACGTCGGCGGCAAGGCGCAGGATGTATCGGTTAAAAACCTCGACAAGGACGGCCGGACCAAACTCAAGACCAAACTCGAGACCAAGGTCAACGTCCTCATGGAAAAAGTCACCGGCACGGAATCGGTGTACGGCGTCACGATTGACGCCGCCACCGTGTTCCATTGCTATTGACGCCGCTCGCGCCGCACCGGCGCGAGGTGTTGCTACGGCACCCGGCTTTCGAGCACCTTGATCACCTTGGCTGCGACGGCGTCCAAGAGCGCCTCGATGACCGCGTCAACGTCTTGGTCAATTTTGGCCGGGTTGGACACCGTGGTGGTGGCTTTTGTCTTGCTCGGAGCAGTGAAGATGGTTTTGTCAGGCCAGTGGGCCAGCACCACTTGAATCTCGGCCTCGATGCCATTGGCGGTCTTCTTGAGCGTAACGCTGCCGTCCACGTAAAAGCCTTTCGCCTTCTTATCCGAGGGCGGCTTGGTTGTGAGTTTGGCGGAGCGGTCCATCGCCTTCTGGAGCGCCGCCTTCATCTTTTTGGGCAGGATGGTCTTGTACTTGTTATCGAAGGTTTCTTTCAGGCTGACGCCGCCAACACAGACATACGTTTTGTTCGCCATGGCATCCTCTCATTCTCGAATCGAACGTTGCATTTCGAACTGATACGAATTTGTTTTCGCCGCGCCGCGGGCAGGCGCCTCGCCACAGACCGTCGCCACGTCCGCGACCACGCGCGGCGTCAAAATCAAAGTGAGTTCAAGTGCCCTGACATCCGGTATCCGGTGTTCGCCAACTTTTTCGCCTTCGCGTCAATTGTAAGGTGCAATTCTACCTCGACAATCCCCTTGAGGCGGACGCTGTTCTCCCTCAGGATTTCGTTAATCCGAGCGGGGAGTTCGTTGAGTTCGTCGGGGCCCGCTTTTTGCGGGAGACGGAGACTCGAGATCCTCCCCCTGAGGGCGTCGGTCAGCGTACTGACCGCGTCGGTGACCTTTTGGAGATCTTTGTTGACCCCCACCACCCAGTCGGCGCAAAGTTTGTCAACTTCTGCTTCAAATTTTACGATTTCTGCGTTTGCCATGGGTGTCGCTCCTTTGGTTGGATGACAGCAATTTATTTTTTGACGCTCCGCAGGAGACGGAGAGATGGTTTTCGTCAAGGCTCATGGAAAGAAATCTATAGCAATTAACAATAACATTGGGACATATTGGCGATAAAAAGGAAGGGGTTGGTGGCGGTGGGGAGGTCTTTGCGCAAGCGGGTCTTGAACGCGGCCCAGAGATGTTCGATGGGGTTGAGATCGGGCGAGTAGGGCGGCAAAAACATCAGTTGGCAGCCCGCGGCTTCCACGAGCTTGCGCGTCGTCGGTGACTGATGAAACCGGGCGTTGTCCAGCACGATCACGCTGCCGGGCGGCAGCACGGGCAGCAGCACCTTTTCAAAATAAGCGTCCACCACCTCGGTGTTGCAACTGCCTTGAAACACCAGCGGCGCGACCAGCTTGTTCTTCCGGGAGGCGGCAATGATGCTGGTGCGTTCCCGCCGCTTGCCGGCCACCGCCTGATAAATCCGCACGCCCCGGGGTGCGCGTCCGTATTCACGATACAGGCGGTGATCCACGCCGCATTCGTCCAGGTAGAAGACGGGCTGGCCGTCGAACTTTTCCAGTTCGCGCCCGAAGAGCCACCGCTGCACCTCGTTGCGCTCGCGATATTTTGTGAGTTTTTTTTAGAGTGAAGCCAAGCTGGCGCAAACGCACCCAGACGGCATGATGGCTGACGCTGAAAGCCTTTTGAAGTTCCTTGAGGGTGGCATCGGGATGCTTTTTGACGTGAGCCTGGAGTTGCTGCGGATCGAGTTTGCGCCAATGACCCCAACTGACCTTGGGAGCCAGCGTCCCGGCTTGGACCGCATCCAGATAGCGGTATACGGTGCTGCGCCCCAGCTCAAAGCGCCGGGCGGCCTCGGCTTTGGAGCCGCCCGACTTGATGAATTTCACCACCCGCTCCCGCAAGTCCAGTGTATAAGCTTTCATGCCCGAAAGCCTATCACTCTATGTCCCAATGTCAATATGAAATGCTATATTCCGGAAGGGTCCGTCGTCAAGCGCCGGACTTGGCGGGAAACTCGTCCGCTACTTTGATTCACATTCTTCTGCGATGGTGAGCTTGACGCCCTGTGACCCGCCGTTCTTCGTGCTGGCGTCGTAGCTGTCGTGCTCGGCTTGAATGTCCGCCAGTGCCTGGTTCAGGAGATCGTCAACGTCCGTGTGCGTTCCGGAGTCCAGCGCCTTGAGTTTGCTCTCCAGATTCTTGAGTCCTGTCAGGAAACGATCCCGGTGGCCTTCCTCATGCTTGAGGAGTGCCTTGTACATCCTTTCCCATTCGGCCTTGCAGGTCTTGGGCTGTTTCCCGAGGTTGGGCCAGGAAGGCATGGTGATGGTATAGGTGGGCTGGAGCACGACCGACGAAACGTTGCCGTCAGCATCCCCTTTGGAGGTGTACTGAATGTCGCCGCGGAAGTGGCCCCATTCGCCCTGGCTTTCCAGGAAGGTGCAGGCGCTCTCCAGGTCGTTGGCCTTGACGGTGAACTTGGCGCCGGCGTTCTTGGCGCCCCAGGCAATGGTGGTTTTCATAAGATGGAGGCGAACGGTCAGCCCTTCGCCTCGGGTTGGGGATGCGCCTTGTCGTAGGCGTCGAGCCATTTCTTGTCAGCCTTCTCAAATCCATCGTTCTTTGACTGGCCGTCCTCGCGCGTCGCTTTGGCATAAGCCGTTCGGCATTTCTCGACCTCAGGGTGATTGGCCGGCAGCCGCGAATCGGCCAGTTCCATATGCAGGGGATCGCCGCTGGCGTGGAGGAATTCCGTGCCGCCCTTGTAGTTCCGCAATCCCTGCTTTTTCATCGCCTTGCTGTAGAATTCAACAAAGCAATCGTAGTCCTCCTCCGACACGGCCTTCTTCAAGGGACTCATGGCGGTGAGTTTCTTGCCGTTGAGAATCGGCCCGACGTGCCGCGCGGCGTCGGCCATGTGTGAGGAATTGCAGGTCCAGGACCGCCCTGCGAGAACCTCCTTGGCCTGTTGTTCGCCGGTGCGCACGCCGGAGGACGGGTTTCCGCTCAGGAAGGTGCGCATGGAGTTGGGTTTCTTGACGCCCTCTTTGATTTGCTTCTTCTCGTAATTATCAAGCTGGGCGTTGGCGTCGGCCACCATTCGTTTACAGACTGTCTCGATATCGTCGGCCATGGGGGGTTCCTTTCAAGTTTTCAGTTTGGTTATGGTTGATCAAGTGCTGCATCCGGTTCGAGCGCCACGGCCTGGCGCACCGCGTATGGACGCTGCCAACCGGATTCGCGGTCGGTTATCGCGCAACGACCGCCAGCGAGTCAAGAGGTATTGCGGCTGGCATGGCCGTCTAAATCAATCGGGCTTCGAACTTCTTCAGAAAATAGCCGGGATACGATCCATGGGAAATACCCGTCGGCGGTTCTGCGAAGCCGCCTTTCTTATTCGCCACCTCGAGTGCCTCAATCCGGGCATCCGAGCAGGTGTAAGCCTTGTTGGTGGGATGCTTGCCGGACCAACCCCAGGCACTTGGGCGCGGATTGATGGACAACACCGCCTTGCTGTCCAGTTTGGCCAGATCGGGGTAATACAGCGTCGGGTCCATAAGCCCGACCGTTTTGGTGGCGTGGCCGTAATTCTGCATCCCGCCCTGGCCGCCAAGCGACCAGCCGGCGAGCGAGACGCATCCGATCCGGCTCCCGCTCCGCTCCAACACCGCTTTGAACCGCGCTCGGGCGTCCGGGAATTTCCCCAGGCTGACGGAGAAAATTAGAATCGCCTTCTGGAAATAGCTGGCGGGAGTGTCCTTCATCATGTCGTCAGCCGCGTGGCCCTTTCCGCCGAACAACATCAAAAGCGGGAAGCTGCCGGCGGGGCTGGGTGGCAGGGAAAGCCAGTAGCCGCCAGCAACGTGGATGACGTTCCCATGCTTGCCGGGTTTTCCCGAAGCGCCGCCCGTGGGCAGACCCTCCTCGCCGCCGGCGTCTTTGCTTGCGTCCTGCTTCGCTTTGGTTCCGTCTTCGGACGGCGCGGTCCCCGGTTCTCCAAAAGCTTTGGCGAAGGATGCTGCCGTTGGGCCAACCAGTTTGGCCAAAGCGCCGGCGGTTTCAGGTCCCACCGTGCCGTTGACCTCGGATTTGAGCTTCGCCTGCTGTTGAAAGCGGCGCACGGCCACCTTGGTTTCCGGCCCGAACACTCCGTTCTCCTCGATGCGCTTGGGGGTTTTGCCTTTTAGATTGAGAAACTTTTGCAACTGCTCAACGAGTTTCCCTTTGGACCCCTGCTTCAAGATTGTCGAGGCCATGATGTTTGTCTCGTCGTGAGTTGATCCGTGTCGCCTTTTGCTCCGTTGCACCCGGCGCTCCGCGTCAGCTTGGAGCGGTTGTCCCCAGTCGTCTGTCTCGACCGGGCCGTTGGTCAAAAATCCGAATAAGCCGCCACCAGGCTTTTCGCCGCTGAAACCTGTTTGGAGAGCTTGTCCATCTCGTCAATCTTGATGAATTGAATGTCCTGGAGACGTTGCGCGTTGCTGATCTGCCGCAAGGCCGCCCACTTCGCGCCTTTCATGTTGAGGTTTTTCTCCACCTTGGCCAATTCGCCGGCGGTTCGATTCAACAGGTCCTGGGCGGTGTCCACGTAATTGCGGAGTGTCTCCAGAACATTTTGCACGCCCTTGTTGAACTCATCGGCCAGTTTGAAGAACTCCTTGCCTTCCGCAGGAATCAGAAGCTCGGCAGCATCAGCCGAAGGTGGCTCCGGTTTGGATGGGATCGCCTTGAGCAGGCGGGCGCCATAATTCTTCATGTCCGTGAGATTCTTCTGAATCGCCTGGAGCGTTTTCTGGATGTCCTGGTCGCGGTTGGATTCCTGGATCGCGCGGGCCAGCAGGATGAAATGCGTTTTGTGATAGGCCGTCACGATGGGCGTCGCGCCACCGATGGCCTTGTCCAATGCCTGCTTGGCGGCGAACGCGATGATGGTTTCGGTTGCACTCATAAATTCAGGTGAGAGTTATTTCCTGGCGGTGTCGCAGGACTTGAACCAGCGCGGCCATCACGGGCTGGATGCCGCGCGGATCGGCTGGATGTCCCGGATGATGGCCCACACGGTCACCACTTCACCGTGATCGTGATCCCAAACTTCTCCAGCGTCATGGATTTGATGTCAACGTCCACATCGGGCGCGATGGAGACGCCCCGGCCCAGAGGGATGCCTTCCTCCTCGATGATACGCTTGAGCCACTTGGGCAGTTCCAGCAATTCCTTCTTCGGTGCGCCGGGTTGCGGAGTGATCACCATGAGGTTGACCTTGAGGTTCATGGCGCAGTTGACGATGCGTTTGCGCAAGGCGGCCTGCTTCTCCTTCAGCGCCTTGATCTTCTTTTCGTCGTCCTCGGTTGGTTCCTCCAGGGCCTCCAACTCGGCAAGCTCCTCGTCCACCGCACCCAGTTCCTTCTCGGCCTTGGCGATCTCCGCGCCCCATTTCGCGGTGATGCGTTGAACCGCCTTTTTGTAAGCTTCAATCCGATAGTCGCTCATGCGCGTGCCTCCGTGGAAAGTTCAGGACACGAATTCATTGACAGCCCTCCTGCGGTTACAAATGCGGGTTCGGTGAAGTTCACGAAGGCGAGCCTATGTCGTGGCGGGATGGCGTCAAGAGCCGAGTTCAAATCCGTTGCGCGCTACGAACCGGCGCGCAGGCCATGCTTCGGAGCGGCATGGGTCCTCGAACGCCAGAGTTCAGCAGCGGGCGCCGCCACAGCGCCAGGGCTGGGCGCCGCGCCCGCTACTTCGACTGCAACGCGCCGACGCGTTTGGAGACGTTCTCGAGGCGGCTCTCCACGGAAGCCATGCGGTCTTGCATTTTGTTCTGGGCATCGAGGACGCCATCCAGGTACTTGCCCTTGCGCTCCAGTTCCTGGACGCTGTTGCTCAGGCTGGTGATACGCGTTTCGAGTTTTTGCACGCGGGCGGCGAGGCTCTTGAGATCATCGGCCATGGGACTCCATTCCTTTTGTCACGGTGGTTGTGGTTGCTGACGTCCACTCGCAATGCCGGTTTCGAAATCGTCAGGTTTCATGCGCAGGAGAGTACGCCTCCAGGTGTCGCAGTCAAGAAACGTCGCGGCGGCGGTCGGCTTCCGGCGGCGGTTGCGCGGCGTCTTCGGCCTCGCGAGGAATTACTTGCCTGGCGAATCCCGGACCAGTCCAGTTCGCGCCGGGCGCCGTCTGGCGGCGGGTCGAAACGCCCGTGCACGCGCCAATTCGCGTTACGGGCCAAGCGCCGTCCCCGCCCTCGCTGCTACTTCCCCTTGAACCAATCCACGATTTTCTGTTTGACGACGAAATCCGGAACCCAGGCAGGCGATTTCGTGACATTGATCGTGATTTCCTGTCCCTTGACGCTGTAGGTGCCGGCAATCCCTTCGCCCGAAAAACCACCGCCCGATGTGTCACCCGTGAATTTGACGTCGTTCTTGGCGGCCTCTTTCTTGACTTGCTCAAGCACATCCGCGATTGCGCCCTTGACCGTTACTTTGACTGTGAGTGCCATAATGTTTCCTCGTGGTTTCCTGCCTCTCCACGCTTGCGCTGCCCTCGAAAGCCGCCCGCGAAAATGAATTGCAGGAAGTGGTTGTTGTTTCGCCGACCCGGATGGGGGATACCACAACGGGCCACGGCGCCAAGCGTCGAATTTGGCGTGTCTCGACTCCATGAGAATGTCCGCTTTCTAACTCCATGAAAATGTCCCTTTGAGGCCGGCGTTGGGGTAGCAACTCTGGCCACACCATGGAGACATTGACAATGAGCCGGAAGGAACGGCGGTGAAGCCCGTTAAGTGGGTCACTCCCAGCGCAATGAAAGAGATTCATTCCACCTCATTCTCCGAGCGGGTCTTTGTTCAGCCACCGCTGCAAATTGGGCGCGTACCAGCGGTAGCCGTAGTAATAGAAGCCGCTGTTGACGTGGATTTCCTTGCTGGAAAAGCGATAGATGTTGGCGTCGGCCAGACTGCCGCTGGACGAGATCGTGTTCCCAAAGGGGTCATAGCGGTAGCTCGCCGCAAGCGCCTGGCTGCTCTCCACCAGATACGTGATGTTGCCGTTGCCGTCCGCATGGTAAAAGTTGTGATTCGTCCAGCTGCCGGAACTGTAGCCGTGTGAGCGACCGAGCAATCCGCCAATCCCGCCCGCGCCCTCCAAGCTCCCGCTCAGGTCGTTGCCCCGCGTGTAGCTCACCGTCGGCGTGTTGTTGATGTCCCGCTCCTGGATCACCCGCCAGCCGTCATAGACGAACTGAGTCGCCGGATCGTTGAGGCTTGGGCCTTCCAGCCGGTAATGCACCCACTCGATCAGCCGGTTCTCGTCGTCGTAGGTGTAGGTGTCGTGGCCGGTCTTGGCGGTGACCAAGTTGCCGTTGGCGTCGTAGGTGATCGCGTTGACGGGACTGGGCGCGTTGGTCAACTGATTCTTGTTGTCCACAGTGAAGGTCTGCAATGTACCGTTGTTCGTGCGGTAATTCAGATTCCACGCCGTATCGTAGAAATAGCCGCGGTCTTCGGTGTTGACCGAACTGTCGGCCACTTTCAACTGGCTGGTCGGGTCGTAGGTGAACGCGACGTACATGCCGGCTGCGCTGGTAAACGTCGTGCGCTGGTTGCCCGCGTTGTAGCCGTAAGTCGCCGAGTCGAGCGTCGTGCCGTCGTTCTTTTTCAACCACGTGCCGGTGAGCCGCGCCACGGTGTCGTAGGTGTTGGTGATGTAGCTGGTGTTGGACAGGAGCAGCTTTTTGATCTGGGTCGAGGTGGAACTCGACCCTCCCAGCACGTATCCGAAACTCCCGGCTTGCGACGTGACGTTGGTGAGCCGCTTCATGGCGTCGTAACCGAAGCCGTTGGTCCAGGCGCCGGTCGGTTGGGCCAGTCCCAGGGCCGTTCGCAAGCGGTCGGAATAAAGGTTCGTCACGGTATCACTGCTCCACGGGCCATCCTCGGTCCAAAGCTGCCCGCCTGCGGCGACTGCCGCGCGCGGTGCGCTCGTGAACTCTCGGGCATCTTGATCGCAGGACTTGGGAAGTCAAACCATACGCCGTCGTCCCCGCCGCGTCCACCATGTTAGTCACCCGGTTCAACGCGTCGTCTCCGAATGAGTTGTCAATACTATTGACTGTAGAGCATTAAGCGTGAGCTGGCGAAAGAGTGGTCTCCGGGCGGGTCGGTGGTTAGTTTGAGGTGTGATACAAACACACAAACCAAAACCTCAACCACCGGAGAACCACCATGAAGATTATGACTGGGATTGACCTGCACAGCAACAACGCCCTCTGCGGCCTGATGGACGAAAGCGGCCAGCGGCTCGTCCACAAGCAGCTCCCCTGCAACCTGCCCGCCATCCTGCAACTGCTCGCGCCCTACCAGGAACGCATCGCCACCGTCGCCATCGAGTCCACCTACAACTGGTATTGGCTC
>Ga0247727_10002698_pt1 | contig 40219 bp, 33 predicted proteins | sample WisWelCaveWW1625_FD_202498 | JGI IMG/M metagenome (GOLD analysis project Ga0247727, IMG submission 202498) | Biofilm microbial communities from Wishing Well Cave, Virginia, United States - WW16-25 | ecosystem: Environmental > Aquatic > Deep subsurface > Groundwater > Cave microbial mat | place... | reverse complement strand
TGTTTCATCAGGTCGTAACGCACGCCCAGATTCAGCGTCAGATTGCGGCTGACCTTGAAATCGTCCTGCACAAAGCCCGCGTAATTCGACACCAGGTGATAAGGGCCGGTGGCGTCAAGTTGGCGGCGGTCGCTGTCAATCCAGCCGAGCATAAAATCAGCGACGGGATGGCCGGTGAAGCGTCCGAGGAAATTTACGCGCCCGCGCGTGTCGCCGTAGCTGCGCGAGAAATACTGCATGCGCAAAAAGTCGCCGCCGAATTTGAACGAATGCGCGCCGCGAATCCAGGTCAGCGTACCCGCGTATTGATAGTTGTTGAAGGCCCAGATTTTCGGAATGTCATTGGCCGGGCCAATCGGCATATAGCCTGTCAGTATGAGGTAAGGCGGCCCCGCCGCGACCGGATTATTCGTGCCGCCGTTGAAGCCTGTTTCCGCCGCCCAGTCGCTGCTGTCGCCGCTGTACGGCCAAACTTCGCGGTTGTCGCGGCGCGAATAATTGGCGCTCGCTTCCAGATACATCGTGGGCGTGAAAGTGTGCAGGTAGCGGACGTAGGTGAGCAATTCGCCCGGCGTATTCGCCGAGCCAAAATAGGGCAGCGGCGAGCGGCTGGAAACGACCGGGTTGAACGTGTCGCGCGTGCGCCAGAACGCGCTGGCGCTCAGCCGGTTTTTCTCCTGCATCGTATGATCGAGCTTGACGCCAAAGCTGTTGAAGTTATTGGTCGCGTTCCCCTGCGTGATGAAATTGAACGGGCCGCTGCTCAGGTTGGGCGCGGGGAAATACTTCAGCAATTTCACCGCGACGGGATCGAAGCGGTTGGCCGGAATCTGATTGTTCGCAAAAGGAACCCGGTTGACCGTGTCCGTCAGCACAATCGGCCTGCCCGTCGCGTCCGTCACTTTGGAAAAATCGCCGCGCAGCATTTCCGGCGTAGGCACGAGCGCCCGCTCGGCTGCTCCGTCAATCTGGCGCAACGAATCCCAGGAGAAAAGAAAGAACGTCCGATTGCGTCCGTCGTAAAGTTTCGGCAGCCAGACCGGGCCGGAAACCGTCGCTCCGAACTGATGGCGCCGCAGTTTCAACAGTTCGGGATCGAAATAACCTTTCGCATCGAAGACATCGTTTCGCATGAACTCATACAGCGAACCGTGAAAGCGGTTGGTTCCGCTTTTGGTCACGGCGGTGAGCATGCCGCCCGCGTAACGGCCATATTCGGCGGAAAAGCCGGAAGTCAGCATCTTGAATTCCTGAATGCTTTCAATCGGCGGATTGATGACGACGCCGGTGTTGCGCCGCTGCGTGTTGTTCATTCCGTCCAGCAAAAAGCCTGTGTTGTCGGCGCGTCCGCCATTCACGGCATAAGAGCCGTCGCCGCCGTCGCCTCTGGGAATGACTCCGCCGGTCAACAAAGCCAGGTCGCTGAAATTGCGTCCGTCCAGCGGCAATTCGGCGATTTCGGCGCTGGTCGTCACTTCGCCGCGCGCGCCGGTTTCGGTGTTCAGCGCCGATGGCGTGTCGGTGATGCTGACGGTTTCGGTGGTCGCGCCCACTTCCAACCGGATGTCAATTCGCAAGACCTGACTCACCGCCAGCGAGAAGTTGTCGCGCTTGTAAGTGCGGAATCCTTTGGCCTGGGCTTCGAGCGTGTAGGCGCCCGGATTCAGGTAAGGCAGCGTAAACTCGCCTGTGTCGTTCGAGACAGTTTGCTGACTGATGCTGGTGTCTACGTTGACGACGCGAATCGTCGCGCCCGGCACGACTGCGCCCGTAGCGTCAGTCACGCGCCCCGTCACGCCCGCCGAAGGCGTTTGCGCCAACGTGGTGATCGCCGCAAGCGACAAAGCGAAAACGAATCCATAGATTTTCATGACTTCCTCCGGTTGAAAGGGTTGTTGTCGCGCAATCAATGATGGCTGGCCGCAATCTCGTTGATTGTGAACGGTTCGATGCGCGCAGTTTTATCATTTCCGCTGTGCGCCGCGCCAGCCTTTTCCCATTGCTCGATCACATTTGTTGAACACTCACCTCAATGCTCATCCGGGAATCGCCTGCTTGGCGTCGGCGAGTTCTTCGTCGCGGCGGTGGTAGCCGCAAGCGTTGATCAACTGTTCGGCGGCGGCCAGGTCGTCCTGCGGCGATTTCCACGGGTACGATTGCTCGCGGAAAAAGAGGCGGGCGCGGTAAAGATGAATGTCCGCCATGTGGAGTTTCATGGGGCCGCGCTCGGCGATTTCCCAGGCTTCGTCCAGGTCGCTCTGCGCGCTCTCGGGGCCGGTGCGCGCGCCGGTGAGACTCCGCTGCCAGGCGCGGGTGAAGAGGCCGAGCGGGAGATATTGCCGCAGGCCGGCGCGGCGGAGGCCGGAGACGGCGTTGTCAATTTCGAGGGGCGAAGTTCGAAGGTCAAAGTTCCCGAGAATCGCCGCGTAGAGCGCAGCGCGGCCCAGGGTGAGGTGGTCGAGGGCGATGCTGAGGATGTCCATGCGTGCAGCCTCGACCCACTTGAGCGTCTGCGCCGCGCGCTCGGAGACGGCGCGGAGCGCTGCCAATATAGTCTCGGGCTTTAGCCCGTCAGGCGGTGGTTCCTCGCGGGGCGTGTCGTCCGGCTGGGCCTGCGTCGCTGCGGTCGGGCTAAAGCCCTGGACTACTTTCTGCCACGCGGCACGCTCCGCCTCCGTCAAGAGCAGGTCGCAATACCGGAAGCCTTGAAGCGAATACAGTAGAGGGTAGACGGGCTGGCTCTCCGCCTGCATTTGCTCGGCCTCGCGGAAGCGCGCCTCCGCCTCGGCCCGGCGGTCCGCTTGGTGCAGGGCGTCGGCATGGGTGCAGCGCTTGCTCAAGCGCTGAAACGCATCGTTGTTGCGGTCGGCGTAGGTCACAGACTGTTCGGCATTCCCCACGGCTCCGGCGACTTCGCCCAGCGTAAGTTCCAGCTCGCTCAGGTTGCTCGCGAGAATTGCAGCGTAGTGCCAGCCCTCTTGTTTGATGGACATCTCCAACCCAGATCGCATCGGCTCCAGTGCCTCAGTCAGTCGGCCCAAGGCACGAAGATACGATGCTGCATTGCTTAGAAGCCAGGCCTGATCGGGCTCCCGGAGCACGGGTGCGACTCGGCTCCATGGTATCTCGAAGAAGCAGGCGATGGCTCCCAAGTCCGATCCGAACGCGCCGAGTTCCCTCGCGCTGTAATATTCCGGAGTGCGCTGAATGCGGGCACGGTAAACCTTGTTGAGCGCCTCCTGCTGCAGCCCCGCCTGGCAACCGTGGGCCACGGCTTGGTAAAGGGGTTGGAGGTCTTCGAGAGTTGGTTTGGGTTTGTCAAAGGTGGTCTTGCAGAGGTGTTCATAGAGCCGCCGGTGACCGGTGCGCCAAGCTAAGGGTTGCTGCTGGCGCACACGCCCGGCGAAATATTCTCGAAGTAGAGGATGGGTGTCGAGGGAAGTTGAACCGATAAGCCGCGCGATTGGAGACTGTGTCTCGAAATCAGAACCGGCCACCTGGGGCGACGTGGAAGCAAGGAGGCGAGCATCTCGGTTGATAGTGACAAGGCTCGCGGTTTCCAGTCGAGTGATAGCCATCATTCCTTGAGCCTCGGTCAGGTCTAAAAGCGGGTCGGTAAGGCCCGAGATGGCTGGCGCCTCGAGCAAAGCCGCGAGGCAGTCTGCGCTCGCGGGTCGGTCGAACAAGCCTAGGAGACTCAGCAGAGCGAGGGCGCGTTGGCCACGTTCACCTTCGTTGGCCAGTGACCGTGCATATGCATCCATCACGCGGAACGCATGGCCGCCCTGTTCCTCGGCATCGGCTTCCGCGAGCTTGACGAGGTCGCGCTTGCGGATGTCTCCACCGTGAGCGTCGCGCAGGTAGGCGCCGAGCAAGCCCAGCGTTAGTGCATGGCCCCGCACGTCCTCAACCAGCATTGCAACCTCGCGTGGTCTTCCCTTCACACCGAGCTTCTGGAGTAGCGCCACCCCCGCGTCCATGGAAAGGCGCGTGAGTTTTTCCTCCCGGACGCTTTTCCCGACAAAGGCGCGAAGGTCCGGGATGGCATACCGGGTGGTGACGACACACAGGCCGTGGCTGGTGGCGGCCAGTCCTTTGAGCAGAGCGGCGAGGCCCTGATCCTTGAGTTCGCCCGGCGTGGGCGAGGTGGGCGCATATTGCAACGGCTCCAGTCCATCGAGGATGAGCAGCGCCCGCCGCTCGCCGGCGAGTTGGGCCAGCCGCCGGCCTTTGTCGAACGCGCCCTGAGCACTGCCCGCCATCGCCGCGTCGCCGAAGAAGCTCAGAGCTTCTGCCAGAAACAAGTCGGACGACGACGCCATCTGCTCGCGAGTGCCTTGGCTATAGAAGGACCACGCAAAGGCGGCGTCACACCCCGGCCAGTCTTGAAACGCGAGGTCGGCGGCCCACTTCGCGACGAGCGAGGTCTTCCCTTCGCCACCGAGGGCGACAAAGGTGAGAACGTGGGGGCGGCGTTCTTCGCCACGCACTACTTTGTCCCAGGCATCGGAGAGAATCTTCGTCTCAGCTTCCCGCCCGATGAGTTCTGCGGGGGCGTATTTGATAATGCGGGAGATGTCGCCGTTGAAGGCACTTGGAGTGAATGCCTGCTGGATCCCAGCAGTTACCTCCAACTCCCCGATCTTAGCCTTAGCCTCCTTGATCTGTTCCGCGAGTGCAAACCTCTGACCCGGATCGTCTACCCTGCCTTCCTGCCATTGGAGGTAGTCAAGTTTCTTCCTCCACGCATCGAGACTCCGATCGAAGCCCGCAGCCCTTTGAACGGGGATTGGAACGACGATTGGTAATCTGAATATTCCCGACCGCCACGACCAGAAGTCTGGAGCACCCTGGGCAATCAATTCGAGGCACTTATCAGGTAGCCAGAGTACGACCGGTCGCGAGACGCCGCTCCGCCACAGTTCTCGCTGCAAGTTTAAGACTCGAAGCATTTCATCCGGGGAACTCACTCCTGTTGATTCAGAAAGGTGCTGATCCAAGCCGAAAACGTGAAGGACGTCACCTGCCTGTGCTCGGCAAAGAGCCGCCATGAAGTCCGCCGGTTGGATGGTTGTCACGTCAATGCTGGCATGCTTCAGTTCGGGGGTAATTCCTTGTAGTTCGTTCACAGCAACGGCTTCTGTGCCCACATCGTCCCACGGGACGAATGCCAACGAAAATCGCCCCCCCGACAAGCGGAGGTGACGAATCAGGTTCGTGATTTCTTCACGCGGTCTTGCCATAAGCGCTAATAGCTTCCTTCATCCGCTTGAGCTGTAGAATTGCCGGGTCAACTGAATAAACTGGTTCGCTATTTGCATACGCAAACACACAAAGAGTCCTCAACATTTCCAAATGCTCGGTGTCGTTGTCGATTCGGTGAGTCGCGTTCACGGCAGCAAGCTTGGCAAACCATCTCTCGGGAACTTTACGGCTTGCCGCCTGAACTTCCTTCTTCTTGGCCGCTTCAAACGCTTTGCGCGAAATAGGCAATTCGTCGATGAACTGGAGACATTGGCGAATCAAAATCAAGAGTTGCCGAGGGTGCCCGCCCGAAAACTCAATTAGTTCTTCAGCGAGGCGCACGTTCGGGAAGACAGCTTGAAAAGCGATGGACTTCCCTTCAACGCGTTCAAACCTTTTGCGAAGCAATTCAAGCATCGCATCAATTGCTATCCGCCGCTCCTTCTCAGCGAAGTGGCTTATCACCCTGACGGCGGAAATCACCTCAGGTTCACGTCCGTAGGCACTCGTCAGTCGTTCTTGTTCGGCCGAGTAGACGAGATCAATCGGGACTGTCAAAACTAGGTGCGTTCCAAATTTCAGGAAGTGAGGAGCGTGGTGAATGAAGAGGTCAACGTGCGAGTTCGGAGTGCCTTCCTTTTCGCCGTCCAAGCAAATCAGTTTTTCAAGCCAATCTACGACGATGACAATGTCGTTGTAGCCTTTCTTCTTCAATGCTGGACGCGCTTCCGCGCTTAGTAGTTCTCCAAACTTCTCCGCAAGGTTCGAATTCTCCCCCTCAAGGGCGGTCCATAATTGCTTGCGCGTCGTCGCCTCCGCCTTTGTTTTGAGAGAGAGTTTGAGGGCAACTTCAAACGGATCAAATTTTGCCTTGGCATCAGCGGACTCCAAAGCGACTGTGCTAGTCAGCAAGTCCTGCACTTCGGAAAAACGGGTGCGCCAGTAGGAGGGCTGGAGTTTTACGCCGTAGTCAGCGAGGAGTTGCTTACCTGTTTCACCAATGATCGCCATTAGGATATCCACAAAGGAATATATTTCCGGGTTGATGTATTTCTCACAATCCACGTAGATCGCCGCAATTTTATGGCCAGTCGTTCCATCCTTTAATTCTTGGATGAGCCGTTTCAACTCAGTTGACTTGCCATCGCCTAAGAACCCTGAAACGAGACAAGATGCAGGCTTCTTGGATTGGTAGATCGCCTTTGAAATTTGCCTTCTCCACCCCCCTTTCTCTGCGAAATCGTCGCCGCGCGCGGCGGCCAATGGGACATACCGCGGGTCACCTGACTCGAGCGCTTCGGTCGGGTCGCATGCTTGGTAAATTGCGGTTACAGGGCTTAGTGGCGTTTTAACATTGTTCATTTTTCTGTTCCTAGTGAATAGCTCGGCAACTACATAGCAAGAATAGCCTTGCAGGGAGGACGATTCAACCCGTGATAGCGACGATTCTGAATATCCAGGATGGAATAGAGAGTAGTGACTACGCACAGGCCACGGCTGTTGGCGGCCAGCCCTTTGAGCAGGGCGGCCAGCCCCTGATCTTTGAGTTCTCTCGGCGTGGGCGAGGTCGGCGCGTATTGCAGCGGCTCCAGTCCATCCAGGATGAGCAGCGCCCGCCGCTCGCCAACGAGTTGGGCCAGCCGCCGACCTTTGTCGAATGCTCCCTGCGCGCTGCCCGCCATCGCCGCGTCGCCGAAGAAGGTGAGCGCCTCCGCGAGAAACAGGTCGGACGAAGCGGCGGTCTGCTCGCGCGTGCCCTGGCTGTAAAACGACCACGCGAAGACGGCGTCGCACCCCGGCCAGTCCTGATGCGCGAGGTCAGCGGCCCACTTCGCCACGAGCGAGGTCTTCCCCTCCCCGCCGAGCGCGACGAAGGTGAGGACGTGCGGGCGCGGCGACTCGGCGCGGCGAACTTTCAGCCAGGCGTCGCTGAGCGTTTCGGTTTCGGATTCGCGTCCAATGAGTTCCGTCGGGGCGTATTTGATGATGCGTGAGATGTCAGCCTTGAAACCTGCGGCCTGCACGAGCGGAATCTCGGCGACCAGCTTGCATAGCTCGGCCTGATCTTTGAAGAAGTAGTAAAGATGGTCCGTCTTTTGAACGGCAGCGCGATGCGCGAGTTGAAGCGCCGTGGCTTCGGCGTCTTCCGGTTGCTCGTCCGGCTTCGGCGGCTGGCGGACTGAAGGCTCCGTCGAGAGAGAAACGTAGACCGGCTTCTGCAACTCGCGCGCGATGTCGAACTCCATCTGCGTGTAGGAGCGTCGCGGGGCGTTCGCCGGTCGCTGGTTCGGCTCGGCGCCGAAGCGGAAGCCGACGATGTGGATCACGGCGTCGGAGTCATGCAGCCTGCGACGCAGCATTTCCTCGACCGTGCGGTAATCGGGTGAGAAACCGGGCTGGTTCTCGGCGAAGCAACCCTTCATCTCGATCTCATTCTCCACCGCATCGCGGAAAGAACCGAATTCGTGGGAGACGCCGCTGATGAAAATGGTCGGTCGGGTTTTCATAACTGAAAAGTGGGGCGCGCACATCGAAGGCAATGGCGAATCAGGATTGTCAAAAGCAGAGAAAAATCTTGCGCGTCATCAGGTTCGTTTAGCGTCGCCGTACTGGTTTTTTGCGGAGGATGACCACATCCGCATCCGGGTCCAACTCGACCTTGCAGCCCTGAAACAATTTGGTACCGAGCAAGCCCTCGTCGGAATTGGTGGACTGTACCCACACATGCTCGGTTTGCCCGAACCAGACAATTTCACCGACAAAAAGGCGCGTCCATACCAGTGAGCCATCCGCCAGTTCTGCCTGAATCGGTCCAGCTTCGCTCATACCCAGGCTTTCGATCGTGGCGGACGGCAACATCAATGCTCCGTTGAAGCCTGAGTCCACGACGACATCAAGGCGCTCACCTGTGGGCGTGAAAATTTCCAGATGAGGTGAAAGCTCATCCGTCCACCATCCTCGCAGTTGCTTCATAATGGACGTGGGCTCCTAAGTTTGAAAGCGGCGCGAAAGCCGACGCGAACGAAGAAGAACTTTTTGTCCGGGTGCTTCGCCATAGCCTGCTCAAATGCTTCGGTCAGGTTAGTTCCGAGAAAATAATCGCCTGAATCCACTTCGATGGCGGCGAACATACCCATATGAGCCGGCTCCAACAGGGCTTTCAGTTTAGTCCGATATAGCCGCTCCCCTTTACGCGCGATGCGCCAGCCTTCGTCATCCAATAAAGGTGGCCGTTTAGACCGAGCAGGCTTGGCGGGCCGATTTTTTTGACGGCGCAATTTCGTACTCATAAATTTGCTCCTTTCCTCAACCCATAGCGTAGGCCGCGTGCAACTTCGAAGCAAGGCTTTGAGGCCAACTCCTGACGATCACTTCCTCTTCGGCGACGATTGCTCGCCAATCCAGATCGGTGAAACCCACGCCGCCTCCCCATCAATCTGCACCACCCGCAAATAGTAATAATCATCCTGCGCCGGAGCTTTGGTCGGGCGATAGCTGAACGACACGTCCCACGCGCCGTTCGCGCAGGCTTTGCGGGCGTACACAAAGACGTTAGGCGTCTAGTGCGGCGGCAAAGATCAGCTAAATGCCGTGACCAAGACTTTTCGTTCGCCGCGCGCCTTCTTGTAGCTGACCTCGCCGCTCAATCGCTCGTTGGCCAAATCCTGAACCTCCTGCGCCGGGCCTTCTTCCAGATATGACTCGCCGCAATTCACACAGACGCGCGCCGGAATATCGGTGATGAGCAAGATCGCCTTGCCGCGCTCAACCGGCAAGACCGTAGTCCCTTTCTTAAAACGATTATGTTTACAAACCAGGCATTTCATTGTGGTTGCCTTTTGCGCTCACGAAAACCGGCTTTCCAGCGTCTGGCATCCGGCTCATAAGCTGTTACGACAGTGGTTTCACCAGCCACCGGGTCATCTTCCCCACGACGTGCAACGGACGGTTTCCGCTCCAGCCCAGCAAGAGATAACGCGGCGCGCGCGCGCTTGAGCGGATAGTCAAGGCGGGCGAGCTCGAGCAGTTGCGACCACGAAAGCCTGCGGAACAACTGCGCGTAGTAACCGCTGTCCTGCCGCGGCCTTCGCTTCTTCGATCTATCAGCCGTTGAATTTGTCTGCGAAGTGGAATTCACCCTTCGCGCCCTCCCAATCAGGACAGCGGCTTCGTTGTCAGCGGCTTGGTCGCCAATTGAGAAGCAGCGGCAGTTTCGCGCCCGTGCCATTTGATCAGCTTCAGGTCCAGGACGAAGATCGCGTAGAGCGCCGGCACCAGCAGTTTGGTGACGTAATTCGCCAGCAGCAATCCGCCGATCTGCGCGTAACAGAGAGCCTCCCACAACGGCCCGCCGTTCATCGCCAGCGGGACCAGCCCGAAGATGGTAGCGCCCACAGTGATCATCACCGGCCGCAACCGCGCGATGCCCGCGTCGAGCAAGGCTTCGCGCAGGGCTTCTCCTTCCTCGCGTTTCTCTTCGACGAAATCGAACAGGACGATCACGTGCGAGACGATCACGCCGATCAGGCTGGCGATTATGGCAATACTTTACGGGGTGGGATTGATAACTGATAGCCCTTCTACTTGAGCAATTGAACACAAAGCCTTATCCGCACAAACGAAATGATCAACTATCCCTTGCCTATATGCTCCCAAAGCCGCAGAAAGCTGGATAGCGTCCAGAGTGCGAAGATTCTGCGTCAGAGCATGCTTTTCAATCAGCATAGCCGCTTGCTGAAAGTGGTTTTCCTTGATTTTGCCGACCCTGATTATCTTTTGTGCGATATCTGCTTCAAACAATGTGCAAACGTGTCGGTAGGTAGCTTCTGTAATCTGATTGCTTCTGACTTTTTTCGCAAAGGCTGAGCGAAACTCTACAAAGGCAAGGCGTGAGATGTGAATTTGAGCTCCGGGAATTTGAAAAATTGCGTCAACGTCTGCCGTCCCTGCTTCTACATGATAGTGCTTGCTAAGGGCGCTGGTATCAAGAAAGTAGCTGGACATCAGAACCTTTCTTCTCTGTCTGCAATGATGTCATCAGAAATAGAGCCAGGGATCGAGGCCAACTCTTTGCGCACTTGCTCGAGCGTAATGCTGTAGTCAGCGCGACCTTCGCAGTAGCGATGAAGCTCTGTGTCAAGGTAGTCGTCATCATCAGTTGCCGCAGGGATAGTAGCTACTGTCACGACCACCTTTTGATTTTCCAAAAGATCGAGTGGCTGAAGAGGACGCAAGACCCCGCCCTGAAAGACTGCTTCGAGTTGTCTAGTCATAAAATGCCTCTCCTCATAAAAACCGCGAGGTTGAATTGCTGCAGTGCAAGCGAGAACGCATCGCCGCCAATGTTCAAGCGGCTAAAGCGACCTTCGCTCCAACAATCTATCAGCCATTGAATTTGTCTGTAAAGTGGAATTCACCATTCGCGCCCTTCCCATCAGGACAACGGCTTCGTCGTCAGCGGCTTAGTCGTCAATTGAGAAGCAGCGGCAGTTTCGCGCCCGTGCCATTTGATCAGCTTCAGATCCAACACGAAGATCGCATAGAGCGCCGGCACCAACAGTTTGGTGACGTAGTTCGCCAGCAGCAATCCGCCGATCTGCGCGTAACAAAGCGCTTCCCACAACGGCCCGCCACTCCTCGCCAGCGGGACCAGGCCGAAGATGGTCGCGCCCACCGTGATCATCACCGGACGCAGCCGCGCGATGCCGGCGTCGAGCAACGCTTCGCGCAGCGGTTCTCCCTCCACGCGTTTCTCTTCGACGAAGTCGAACAGCACGATCACGTGCGAGACGATCACGCCGATCAGGCTGGCGATGCCCAGGAAGGCAATGAACCCGAAAGGCGCGCCCATGATCCACAACGCGGCGAAGGCGCCGACCATCCCGAAAGGAATCGCCGAGAAGACCAGAAATGGTTTGATCGCGTGCTTGAACTGGATAACCAGCGCCAGGAAGATGGCGATCACCGAAACCGCCATCACCACCGACAGGTCGCGGAATCCTTTCAATCGCTGTTCACGTTCTCCTCCGATGCTCAGCTTGTAACCCGGAGGCAGCGATTGCTCGAATTGATCGAGCCGCGCGCGCGCCGCATTGAAGACCTGCGATGGAAGCACTCCTGGGGCCGGGAAGCAGGCGACCGTGACCGTTCGAAACTGATTTCGACGGCGAATCTTTTCGGATTGCAGTTGATAATCCACTTCCGAAACCTGGCGGAGCGGCGCTTTGGCCGGGCTTTGCAGCGCGTAGACGTAGAGGTTCTGGATGTCGGAAAGCTTCGCTCGCTCTTCGACGCGCAGCCGCGTAACGATCGGGATCTGTTGGTCGCCTTCGCGCAGGCTGGTGACCTCGTAACCGCTGATGCCGACCGCCGATGAAGCGGCGACATCCACGTTCGAGAGGCCGGCGAGGTTGGCGCGATCCTGTTCGACCTTCAGATTGGCGACGAAGCTCTCCGCTCCCCAATCGTCGCGGACCCGGTCGGCTTCCGGGATCGCCCGGAAAATCTCTTTGACCTCTTCGGCCAGCTTGCGCAGCGCGCCGATGTCCTGACCGGAGATGCGCACTTCGACGGGCGCATCAATCGCGCGGCTGGTCTCCAGTTGTCGAACGTCTATCCGAGCGCCCGGCACCTTTGCCGAAAGCGCGTCCTGCAACGGCCCGACCAGTTTCCCCGTGTCGCGCTTGTCATTCATCTGGATGATGATCTGCGCGTAGTTCAACTGACGGTGTTCCGGCGCTACCGAAAACCAGAAGCGCGGCCCGCCGCCGCCGGTGAAGCTGGTGATCGAGTGCAGAACCTGCTTCGGCTTCCCGTCTTTGCCCGGATGCTCCTTACCGTAAGCTTCGGTCACTTCGCGGATCACGGCCTCGGCTCTGGTCGCCGCCTCATTTGTTGCCGAGAGCGGCGCATCCTCAGGCAGCCAGACATTCAGATAAGAGAGATACGACAGGTCCTTGGGAAAGAACTCCGTCCTGAGCTGAGTCAGAAACACGCCGCCGGCAAGCAGAAAGACCAGCGATGCGGCCAGGGTCTTCCAGCGATGTTCGAGCGCCCAGACGCCTACTTTGTAGTAGACGCCGGAAAAACCGCGATGGCGCATTTCCTCGATGGTCGGCTCCTGCTTCTTGCTCGGACGCAGCAGGTAGAATGCCAGGAGGGGAATGAAGGTCATCGAGACGATGCGCGACGCGATCAGGGAACAGGTGATGACGACCGGCAGGCTCCAAATGAAGGCGCCGGTGCTGCCCGATACCAGCAGGAGCGGCAGGTAGGCGACGATGTTCGTGATGGTCGCATAGAGGATGGCTTCGGCCAGCTTGCTCGGACCGAGCCACGCGGCAACAGAGATCGGCCGCCCCCCGGCCATCTCGCGTTTTATTGCGTCGCTGGCCACCACCGGGTCGTCCACCAGCAAGCCGAGCGCGAGGATCAACGAGGCGATTGAGACCTGCTGCAAATCCACGCCCAGCAGGTGCATCATCCCGAACGTCATCGCCAGCGTTATGGGAATTGACAGCGCCACCAGCAGAGCCGAGCGCCATTCGCGGAAACCGATGAGCGCCACCAGCACCACCAGGAATATGGCTTCGATCAAACTGCGGGTGAAAAGCCCGATGTTCTCTTCGACCTGCAGCGGCTGATCCGATGTCCGCGCCAGCATCAGGTCGTCGGTCAGGAGAGGTTTGAGGCTGTTGAGCGCCTCATCAACCGCCGCGCCGAATCTGGCGATCTGCTCTCCCGGACGCATCTGCACCGCCAGCGTGATGGCGCGCGACCGCTGCCATTGGCCCTGCGCGTCATGCCAGGTGTAGAAGTTGAGGTAACGCGGCGGATTTTCGTAGCCGCGACTGATCTCGGCCATGTCGCGCAGATAGACTGGCGATCCGGTCGGCGATACGGTGACCATCACGTCGCCGATCTCCCGCTCGTTCTTGAACTCGCCCGAAGGATTGATGCCGAGGTTTTTCCCCTCGACCTCCAGTTGGCCTCCGGGAAGAGTCGTGTTGCGGGAGCGCAGTAACTCGCCCAGTTTGGACGGCTGGAGGCCGTAACTGGCCAGCCGCTCCTGCGAATATTCGATGAAGACGCTTTCCTTGAGAACCCCGGAGCGAGTGACTTTCGACACCATCGGCACGGTTTGCAGTGTGCGGGTAATCAGGTCCGTGAAATTGTATAGCTCACGGTAGCTGTAGCGGTCGCCTGCGACTGCGCGCGACCGGGCCGCAATCTCGCTGGTCTCCCGAATCACCACCGGCTGCCGGATGTCAACCTGAAAGCCTGTGGCCAGCAAACGTTCCTCGATAAATTTCCGCGCCGAGGTCAAGATCGTTTTGTCATCAATCTCGCCCGGCAGATCGAGTCCGATGAAGTCCTGACCATCCAATGGAACTGGCGCGCGGGTCAGCCCCTGGCTTTTTATCTGCTGCGCCAGTTCGTCGCGCGCCCATTCCATTTGCCTTTTGGTGAGCGAAGACGGCAATCCGATCACCAGCGTCGCCCGGTTCCCGCCCGATGTAGTTTTGGACGCGGCCTTTGATGCAGCCTGTGATCTGGCCTGTGCGATGGCCCGTTCGACGGCCTGCGCCTGCGATTGGATTGCGACATCGTTCACCTTCGGACTGGCGACGGTCAACATCAACGCGGCGGTGTCGCCGAAATCCTTGACGAACTCGATCGGCCCCGCCCCGTCGGGAAGGTCGCGGATGCTGTCGAGTTTGAGCCGCACGTCATCGAGTTCTTTGCCAATGTCCACGACCTGTTCGTCCACCGCCAGGTAGACAACTGAGACGTTGCTGCGCGAGATGGATTCGATGGTCTCGACCCGGGAGTTCTGCGCCATCTTCTCTTCGATCTTCCGGGTCACTTGCTGTTCGACCTCCTCGGCGCTCGCCCCCGGCCAAGCGCAGACCGCCAGCGCCTTGCGCACCTTAAGCTCCGGGTCTTTGCGTTTCGGCATCGCGTAGTAGGCATACGCGCCCCACAGGAGCGTGATGATCAACAGAACCCACGAGACCTGACGTGTTTCCGTGAAGAATTTCGCCGTGTTCTGACGAGTCTCCGTGACCAGCCGTGCGGTCAGGCCAGAGCGTGGTTTGATAATTGGTTCGTTGGGGTTGGGCATTACTCTTCCTCATCCGGCTTTAGCACATCCTGAGCTTGATGTCTCACGCGAAGCACATAAACGGTTTCATCTTCGATGATGAAGAGGATTCGATGCTTGCCAAAAATGAGATGCCGAATCTCTTTCCCGTGTGTTTCACTCTCTGGCGCCAATGGGCAGCGGGCAGGAAAGTTTTCAAGGCTATCCACTCTTTCCATCAACTCAAAGTGCCAGAGGGCGGCTTTCTCCGGGGAATACTGAGCGATCCAGCGGATAGCCTCGCGTGCTTCCTCCTGTGCTTTCCCGGTGATCTCGACTTTGTAGCTCATCTCTTCTCAGGAAAACCGAACTCTTGTCGAAGCTCTTCAAGGAATTCTCTGATCGGCCTTGTCTTTCCCTCCCTGACTTGTTGCAAGCTGATCTCTGTAGCCTCGTAATCGTCCAACTGGTCGAATGTCATGATCAAAGCTTCAGCGGCTACTTGCTCTATCTGCTTGCCCAGGGCAGCAGCGCGTCCGGCGATCCGCTGCTCAAGCTCGGTCGGAATGGTGATCGTGATCGTTGCGCTCATAGTCTTTACCTCTTCGATTCTGGACGGCTGCCTGGAAACTGCGTGGCGAGTAACCGCGGTAGCTTGGGTGACAGGTTTTCATCAAACAGCCGCTTCATACGGAATCACTGCCAGCCGCCGTTCGCGGTCAGCGGCAAACACAAAGCAGGCTTGGATGTCTTCAGCGGTCAAGTCGGGAAAATCGTCGAGTATTTCCTCTACGGTCATCCCTCCGCCGAGATAATCAAAGACATCCGCCACAGCGATGCGCGTGCCGCGAATACAGGGCTTGCCGCTCCTCTTCGGCTTCTTGTTCAACGATAACTTTGAAGCTCACTGCGCAGGCCTCTTTGCCTCCACTGAAATGCCGAGCATCAATCTGATCTCTTCCAGCACCTCTTTGGCCGGGCGTCCTTCGCCTCTTCTGGCGCTCTCCAACGCCCGCAGCGTCCGGGCGTCCTCAAGCTCTTCCGCCGGATCAAAGATCATCACCAATGCTTCTATTGCCATCTGTTGAAGGTTTTTGCCCTGGGCGGCGGCAAATCCGGCGATCCGCTGCTCAAGGTCGGCGGGAATCGTGATTGTTGCACTCATAGTCTTTACCTCATCTGAATAGTGACGGATCAGCCCGTCTCACGGCAGAATACCGTGAACACTGCGGGTGGGCAACGCATAAAGGACGTTATGTGGTCACCGGTTCAGATAGTCAGGTTATTGGGTCTGGAATAGATTGCCTGGACTACACTGATATTGCGCGTGCGAAAAACGGCTTCGCAATTCGTCAGGTAGTAGTTCCATTTGCGGATGAATTTTTCGCTGAACCCCTGCGCCAGAACCGATTCCAGTTTGTGGTTGAAGTTTTCCCGCCAGGTCGCCACCGTGCGCGCGTAATGTGGCGCCATATCCTCCAGATCGTGGAGCTGCAGGTCGCCGGTCTCATTGATCGCTTTGTTCATCACGCCGATCGAAGGCAACAGCCCGCCCGGAAAGATATGTTTCTGCATCCAGGTAACGTTCTTCCTGTGGCTTTCATAACGCGAATCGGGGCAGATGATCGCCTGAATTCCCAGCAGACCGTACCGGTTGAGTAGCTCGTGGCATTTTTTGAAAAAGCTCTTGAAGTACTCGTGACCTACCGCTTCGATCATTTCAATGGAAACTATCTTGTCGAACTTTCCGGTGACGTTCCGGTAATCGGTCAATTGAAATTCGATCTGGTTGGAGAGACCTTCGGCGGCGGCGCGGTCTTTCGCATATTTCAATTGCTCGTTCGAGATGGTGATCGAAGTAACCTGGCAGCCGTAATTTCGCGCGGCGTGCACGGCGAATCCGCCCCAGCCGCCGCCGATTTCCAGCACGTGATCAGTGGACGTGAGCTTCAGTTTCCGGCACAGCCGGTCGTACTTTTCGGTTTGCGCCGCTTCCAATGACAGGTCGGGCGAACTGAAGTAGGCGCACGAGTAGGTCATGCTCGGATCGAGAAAGAGCTGGTAAAAATCGTTGCTCAGATCGTAATGCTCCGAGATGTTGCGTCGCGCTCCCGCCTGGTTGTTGGCTCGCAGCTTATGTCGCAGGCGATTCAACACCAGGAGCAGGTCTGTCAACGGAAGCCGCCGCTTTGAACTGTAGGCTGCCGACGCATTTTCAAGGTTGATGATGAACCACGAAAGGACGCTGACGATGTCATCCGTTTCCCAATCGCCATCCACGTAAGCTTCGCCCAGCCCGACTTCACCGTAGAGGATGCATTTTTTGAAAAAGGCTGGATTCAGGATTTTGATTGTCGCCTCGGGGCCAGGAACCTTTAAACCATAAAAAACCTCTTCTCCGGTAGGAAGCGCAACGCGCAGCTTTCCTGCGGGCAGAGGAGAGAGAACCCGGTCGAATATCTTTCGATAGATTCGATAATTTTTTGGCGCCACGAGTGTTTCGGAGATTGATCCATAGGTTCGGTCTTCCATCGAGTTACCCTCCACTGTAAGTTTCTGTCCAACTCTATTCCGTAATCGCCGATCGCTCGGCCACGGCTGATTTCTTCGGCAGCTTGGCGAGGCGGATTTTCTTAACCAGGCCGAGTTTTTCCATCGTCCGGATGCCCCACCAGTTGATGTCGAGTTCGTACCAGGCCAGACCGTGTCGCGCCGCCGCCGGGTACGCGTGGTGGTTGTTGTGCCAGCCTTCGCCGAAAGTCACGAGCGCCACCCACCAGTTGTTGCGCGAATCGTCGGGCGTCTCGAAGCGACGCCGGCCCCAGACGTGCGCCGCCGAGTTGACGAAACACGTCGCGTGCCAGGAAAAGACGACTCGCACGCAGATGCCCCACAAGATGAACGGCCAGCCGCCAGCCCAATACAGAATTCCGAAAAGAAAAATCTGCGGCGCGTAATTCCACTTTGAAATCCAAACGTGAAAGCGATCTTTCGCCAGGTCTGGAACGATGCGAACGTGAACATTCACTTCGTTATGGTCTGACACGCCATTCGTGATCCATCCCATGTGAGACCACCAGAATCCATGGCGCGGCGAATGAGGATCGCCTTCTCGTTCCGTGTTGGCGTGATGAATGCGATGGTTGGCGCACCAGGGAATCGGCCCCCCTTCCAAAGCGAGCGCGCCGCACAGAGTCAGACAGTATTCGACCGGTTTCGAGGTTTTGAACCCGCGATGGGTGAGCAAGCGATGATAGCCGATGCCGATGCCCAGGCTGCCTGCGATCCACAGCATCAGAATCGCGACGCCAAGCGCCGGCCAACTGAAGTTGAAAAGGGCAACCACCGCGCCGACGTGAAACGAAAGCATGAAAAGCGTCATCGGCCAGTTGATTGGGTTTTTGTGGCGATTGATCGTTATCTCGTCTTGCATTTCCCCTCTTGATTGATATGAGGCTATGGTATGACCCTGACCTGTTCCTGATCCACTATCAAAGCTGCGCCCGAAACGATGACGCGATCACCAAGCGAAACCCCTTCAGTCACCGCGATCATATTGCCGAAAGCCTCGCCGAGCTTGACCGGTCGTTGGCGCGCAATCTGTTTGCCGCCCTGCTCCGTCACCACGTTGACGGCGTAACTCTCAGGAGTTTGCTTCAACCTCACAATCGCGTTGATTGGGACTACTGTAACCGGCGTCGCGGATTTGGCCGTGGGCAGAGTAAGTGAAGCGATCATCCCGGGGCGGAGCTGTTCCGGCGGTCGCGGAATTGTCACCTCCACATCGAAGACGCGGCTTCTGGGATCGGCTGTGGGCGCGATGCGGGAGATCCAGCCTCTGAGTTCCATGCCTGGAATGGCTTCCGTCGTCAATGTCAGCGGGACGCCGATCTTGACGTTCCTCACCGTCAGGTCGGGAACGCCGAACATCGCCTTGACCGAAGACCTGTCGGCCACTACGAAGACCGGGCGGCCGGGAGCGATCATCGCTCCAGGTTCAATCATCCTCTTCAACACATAACAATCCATTGGCGCGCGCAGCGCCGCGTCCTGCTGGGCCAGTTTGGCTTCGCCGAGGATCGCCTGGGCGCCGCTGATCTTGGCCTGGATGACTTTGCTCTGGGAACGAATGGCTTCGACTTTCGCCTGCGCCAATTCGACCTTGGTCTTCGCTCCTTCGTATTCCGGTTTCGTGAGGCTGCGGGCCTCCAAAAGTTTGGTGGCGCGCTCCAGGTCGCGCTCCGCCTGCCTGAGCGCCGCTTCGGCTTCGGACAAGTTCGCGCGGTTGGTCTCTATGGTTGATTGCGCTTCGGTCAATTGCGATTCCGCCTGCTTCACTTTGGCCTCGAAATCATCGTTGCGCAGCCTGGCCAGCACAGTCCCCTTCGCCACGCGGTCGCCCTCTTGCACAGAGCGCATTCTCTTATCCGGGCCTCTGACCTGATGAATCCCGCTGAGGTAGCCGCCATACTTGAACGCCAGTTCGTTCTGTGACGACGGCACGATGTTGGCCGAATATCTCTCCCCCTCGCCGGTGGCGCCGCCAGGATAGTAGTTCTGCACTTCCTGCACCTGGACCGGTTTGACAGGCTTTTGAACACTCTCCACGCGGCGACAGCCAGCCGGCAAGGCCACGCAAAATAGAAGCACGATCACTAAGCGATTATTCGTTCTCATGTTTTTCATCAGATCTCGCCGATGGCTTTTTCAAAATCAGCCCGCGCCGTCCAGAACGCCAACAGCGCTTGCTGATAACGATCCTGGGCTTCCCCGAGCGCAGCCTGGGTCTGAAGCACATCTTTGTAGAGCACTGCCTCTTGAGCGTATTTGTTGGTCGCTACCCGCAACTTTTCGCGCGCCGCTTCCTGGTGGAATTGGCTGACGCGCAGAAGCGCCCGCGTCTCCTGCAATTTTCGGAACCGGTCGCTCACTTCGCGCAGGATCAACGTTTCGGCTTCGCGCAGACCTTCGCGCGCCTGTTCGATAGTCTTTTGCTTCTCCGCCATCTCGTGTTTTCTACGGCCCCAATCAAAAGGCTCCCAGTTCAAGGTGAAACCCACGCCCGAGGCGTTTTGCGGCAGGACCGAGACGCCGAACGCCGAGAAGTAGCCGAAGGTGGCGCTGATCTCCGGGAGGGCCTCAGCTTTCTTGAGCCGGTGATCGTACTCGGCCAGCTTCAGTTTCAATTGCGCTTCCTTGAGCTCGGGCCGTTCGGCCAGGGCGCGGGATTGCGCCGCGGAGAGTTCGACTTCATAAAGCGTGCCGGCGGAAACCGGATCAACCGCGAATTCGGCGCGGATGTCGCGCCCCAGCAGATAGTTGAGCAGTTCTTTCGACGCGGCCATGTTGTTGCGCATCCTGAGCGCTTCGTATTCCTCCTTGGCCAGTTGCGTTTTGACATCGAGGCTGTCGGAAGTGAGCGCGACCTGTTGGGTCACATATTCGCCGACGACACGGTCGAGTTCGCGGTAGAGCTTGAGCGTCCCTTCGTGGGCTTCGAGCGCGCTTTGTAGTTGCAGGATCGCGTAGTAACTGCGTTTGACCTGGTGAGCCACGTCCCGCTGTTTCGCTTGCAGCTTGCTGTCGGCCACGTCACGGCCCAGCTCGCTCATCTTGATGCCCAAGCCGATGCGATGCAGTTGAGTGAGCGGCTGCGTGGCGCGCGCAATGATGAAAGCGCTCGGCCCGTGGGAGGACTCGACCACTGTGTTGGTTGGCGGAACCGGCCCGAGGCCGGGAAATACTCCAAAGACGCCCTGCTTGAAACGAAACTCGGGTGGTTTGAACCACTGCAACTGGAGCAGGGAAACGTCAAATACCGGCAGCCGTCGGGTGGCGATTGCAGAAATCCGGTCAGCTGCCTTCTCGACCTCCAGCTTCTCGTGATGGACCAGCCGGTTGTGCTGCAACGCCAACTCCACGGCCTGTTCGAGCGTGAGCGTTTCACCGGAAGCGTTATTTCCAGCCTGGCACCAAATTTTGATTGGCAGGAACAAGACCACCAACAGGACAGCGAACTTGAACACGCGCGCCCCCTTCATCTGAATTCTAAAGGCTAAAGCTGTTGAAGAATCGTGTGTCACGAATCTGTGCGGCCCGGTTTGGGAGTATCCTCTTTCACAGCAGGTTTCACAGCAGGGGCCACAGCAGGTTTGCCTATGACTACAGTTCGTCGAAATCCGGAGCCAGCGTCTGCGGAGTCTTTATCCTTCTTCTTGCTTGCCTCACTTGGGCTAGCATCCGGTTGTGGTTCGACAGGAGTTTTAGTTTTGGAGAAACCCGTGATGGCAGACAGGATCATGGATTTATGCTCTTCTACGGCTTTTTTGCCTGCCTCGATGATTGCCGGCAATTCGTGCACGTCCCAGGGATTGATGGTGTGCTCGAAGTTGACCTCGACGATCACTATTTCATGATGATGCAGCTCGATCGAGAGAAACATCTGGCTGCGCGTCAGCGTGCGCATCGTATTGTCAATGTGGCGGTAGAAGCAACTGAAAAAACCTTTCGGTTCGGTCTTCACTTTCTCCTTGAAGTCCAGGGTGATGATCACGTCCATGTTCCTTTTAATGGCTTCCATCACCGGCACCGGCGCGCTGTAGATGCCGTCTCCCAGGTAGCGGCCATCAATCCTGGCCGGAGGGAAGGCTGGAAAGAAGGCGCAGGAGGCATAGACGGCATCAGCCACCGGCCCCTTGGTCAGGACGACGCCTTCTCCCGTCCCCACATCCGTCGTCTGGATCAGTGTGCGGGGGCGCAATTGCTCGAGTTTCCTATCCCCAAAATAATCACGGAGAGCCGTTTGCCATTTCTGCGGGTTGAGGATACCGGATGTTTTGTCGAAGGTTCCCAGACGCGAGTTGAAGATTCCCAGCAATGACCGGTAATCGAGCTTGGTAAACAATGTCTTTTCCAGCTTCGCCAGACCCTGCTCGCGAACCTCGGCCGGACGAAGCCCCATGCCGATCGAGGCGCAAGCCAGCGCGCCGCCGCTGCAACCGACCATTAAATCAATGGGAAGCTTTTGTTCTTCAAAAAATTCGAACAACGCGAGTCCGGCCATCGCCTTGATTCCGCCAGTCCCCAGGACCAGGGCGACTTTGGGCAGTTCTCTAACCAGCGTTGGCAAGAGTAGTTTTTCCATAATCAGCTTCAGTTCCGGCGCCATTGGCCGGAGTCTCTCGGATATTACTTTTTGAGGTTAAACCTCTGTTCACGCGATGAAGAGAGAATGCCGGAAGTGGCAATCCCGGCGATAGCTTCCTCGCGAGTCTCATAGATGCGCGAGACCATTGAAAAACCGGTCTTATCGAACATCTCTTTCGCCGGTTGACTGAGCGAGTGAAGCGCGAGCCTCCCATCGAAATTCACAATCCGCTTGGCGACATTGAGCAGCACCCGAAGCCCGGCGTTGTTGATAGATTCGATCTGTGAACAGTCAACAATCAATTGTCTCGCTCCATCGTCAATCAGCTTCATCAGGCTGTCTTCTAAAGACTGAGCGTTATCGTTATCGAGATGCCCCTTGAGATAGAGGAACATCATATCAGTGCGGCTCTCTTTAATGATTTCCATGTTTGACCTCCTTCAAATCAGCGATTGCCAGCGGGATCGTTGGTGGAACAATCGTGTGGCCAATGATATGCAGAGTATGAGGCGTTTTCAAGCTCCGTGAAATTAAGGCAGTTCGCGGAGGCGGAGGTTCTTGAACTCGATCAGCGAGCCTTCCGATTCCAGGCACAGGTAGCCCGTCCGCGGTTCGGCGTTGTTTCCGCCCGAGACCTCCTCGCCGTTGACCCACAGCCGCACCTCGCCGTTGATGGCCCGGACGTAGTAATGGTTCCATTCGCCCACGCCCTTGCTCAACTGTTTTCGCGGGAAACTGCGCGAGCCGTTGGGAGACAGGGGCGGGAAGGGATTCAGCTTCGATTTGCCGACGGCGAAGATGTCACCATTGGTGGTGAACCAATCGCCCTTCCTGCCCGTGCGTTTTTCATATTGCTCGGCGAAGCCGTGGTCGAGCGCCTGAACCTCGATGCCGTACTGCGGCAACGCATCGGGCTTCAAGTCTTTGAGCGCCTCTTCCGGAACCCAGACGAAGACGCCAGAATTGCCGCCCGATTGCAGATGCCGCCACTCGACGACCAGCTCGAAGTTGCTGAACTTTTGCGTTGTGCGCATCACTCCGATTGGCTTGCCCGTGCAGGTGAGAAGATCGGCTTTCCACGTCCAGGTGTCGGGATAGCAGTTGACGTTGGCGAAGTCCTGCTCGCCCAGAGATCGCCAGCCCGGCCCTGTGCCGTCCACGAAAGCTTTCCTCAAGTTCTGCGGTTCCTGAGCAAGACTGAGTTGAAGCGAGATCGCAGACAGCAGGAAAAATGCGACTAGCCCCAAGACCCGGATGAAAGATGCTTGTTTCATATTTGACTCCTTAGCGGTTCAAGTGATCAAACGTAGGCACGCCGCAGCAGCGCCGCGGCAGTTTCGTCCAGCAATTCAGCGCGTCGCACCGCCTCAAACCGCGCCAGCAAATCCTCCGTCCGCAGCCGCCGTTTTTCAGCGCCGCTGAAATCGTGAATGATCCGTCCCTGGTGCATCATGACCAGCCGGTCGCCCAGGTGAACCGCCTGCTGCATCGAGTGCGTGACCATCAGCGTCGTCAGCTCTTCGCGCGAGATGATCTCTTCGCTGAGCTTGATCACCTGGTCGGCGCTCTTCGGGTCGAGCGCCGCCGTGTGCTCATCCAGCAACAACAACTGCGGCTTGAGCCACGTGGCCATCAGCAGCGTCAACGCCTGTCGCTGCCCGCCCGATAGACTGCCGATCGCGTTGTCGAGCCGATCTTCCAAACCCATATTCAACCGGCTCACCGTGGCGCGCAGATCACCTCGCAAATTTGATTTCAGCGCCCAACCCAATCCGCGTCGCTGTCCGCGTTTCGCCGCGATGGCCAGATTCTCGGCGATGGACATCGTCGGCGCAGTGCCGCTGAATGGGTTTTGGAACACGCGACCGACGAGTCGCGCGCGCCGGTGTTCGGGCCAGCGCGTCACGTCCTGCCCGGCCAGCCGAACCTGGCCCTCGTCAACCAAGAACGTCCCGGCCACGGCGTTGAGCAACGTTGATTTGCCCGATCCGTTGGTGCCGATGACGATGACGAACGATCCTTCGTCGATCTTCAGGCTCACGCCGCCGAGCGCGCGCACCTCGTTGGACGTGCCCGCGAAGAACGTCTTCGAGATGTGGTTGACCTCAAGCACGCGCCGCCTCCGCTTTTTCCGCCGGTTGATCCAGCGGTTGATCCACAATGATCGGCGCCCTCTTCCGCTTCAGCTTGCCCAACAGATTCGGCAGGACGAGCGCAATGAAGACGAAGACCGCCGTGATCAGCTTCAGGTCGTTCGGATTCAAACCCCACCTGAGCGCAATCGCGATCAGCAGTCGGAAGAGCGCCGAACCCATCACCGCGCCGGTGATCGTCAAGCCCAGATGCTGGGTGCCGGTCAGCGCCTCGCCGATGATCACGCTGGCCAATCCCCACACGACCATTCCAATGCCCATCTGCACGTCGGCGAAGCCCTGGTACTGCGCCAGCAGCGCGCCCGAGAGCGCAATCAATCCGTTCGAGAGCATCAGACCGAGGATCAGCATGGTGCCGTTGTTGACGCCCATCGCCCGGATCATCTGGTCGTTGTCTCCGGTGGCGCGCATCGCCGTGCCCAGGTTCGTGCGGAAGAAGAGGTACATCAGCCATCCAATGATCGCGCTCGCCACGAACGCCAGGATCAGCACGCCGGCATCGCGCGCGCCGATCTCCCATCCCGCAAGATAGAAGTTCGCCTCGCCGCCCAGCATTCGCATCCCGATGCGCTCGGCGTAAGTCGCCAGCGTCGTCTCCGAAGCCAGCGGCAGGTTGCTCTTGCCCATCACGTGCAGGTTGATCGAGTAGAGCGCCGTCATCACCAGGATGCCCGAGAGCAGGCCGTGAATCTTAAACTTGGTGTGCAGCACGCCGGTAGTCGCGCCCGCAATCATTCCGCCAGCCAAACCAGCCGCCGTCGCCAGCAGCGGGTTGACGCGCGCCGCCAGCAAGACCGCCGTCACAGACGCACCCAGCGTGATCGAGCCATCAGCCGTGATGTCGGGGAAATGGAAGATGCGGAAGCTGATCACCACGCCCAACGCCAGCAGCGAGAGGATCAAGCCGATGGTCAATGCGCCGATGAGAAGAGTCACGACTGGCTCCTTGAGTATACTGACAGTAGATCACTAAATTGTTGAACAACGAATGAGCAATAGAATACGGATTGAACCGATGCCACGGATCGAAGCGGATCAAATCCGTCTTCATCTGTCGCATCCGTCCAATCAGTATTCCATTCCTGCTGGCCCCATAGAACACGGATGAAACAGATGCGACAGGTAAAGACGGATCAAATCTGTGCTGATCCGTCGCACCCGTCTAATCCGTGTTCTATCCAAATCTCTCAACAGATCACTTCGTTGATCGGCCCGACCCAGCAAGCGCCGCGCACGAACTCGCTTTCGCCCGCGCCCGAAATCTCGCGCCCGTCGCCGAGCAGGTGCAGCACGTCGCCGAGCGCTTCGCCTTCGAACAAGCTCGTCACGGTCGTGTGTAAATTCAGCTCGCCTTTTTTGAATGGGCGATACGAGAACGCCGCAGCATGAAAATGTCCCGCCGGCCAATCGTTTTTTCCGAGCGGGCGAATCAGCTTCGACAACGCCTCGCACTCACGCTGCGCCGCCACGCCCACGACCAATGCCAGCGACCGCGCGTGCGCCCGCTCAGCCGTGAACGACAGCCATTCGCGGATTTGCGGATGCGTAAACGGCGCGACTTCCGATTCGCCAATCGCAGGCGAACGGCGCAGCGCCGCCCCGATCAATCCAGCCGATTCAGCCACAATCACCACGCCGACCGCATCGGCATCGGCAATCTCCAAACAGGCCTCCGCTAATTCAGTCAAAGTCACCGCGCCTGCGTCTTTGTTGGCCTCGAACCGCGCCAGGTAAGCGAACTCGCCCTCGCCGGCCAGACAGTAGAGCGTCTGCACTTCGGGCACGAGGGTTTCAGCCACGACCAGATAGTCGGGAACGTTCGCGCCATCGGTAGGCAGATACGCCGCCGCCCCGGCCACAGCCAGAAACTCACCGAAGCGATAACGACAGTCCGAGAAATCGTGACCGAACGCGCCCAGTCCCAGCGCAAAGGTCGAAGCGGGAAACGTCATCCTGCGGCAATGCTCCGCGCCGTAGCGGCAGCCGTCGAGCAGATCAGGTTCGCCCACCACGCGGCATTTGAGCGTCGCGTCCGCCGCATACTCGAAGACCTCGAACGTGGCGCGCTCCCGCTCGATTTTCCTGATCGGGAAGAGCGTGGGCAGCAAAGCGCTCGGCGGCCTGGAATCGGCGATGAGCACCGCGTCGAGCTTCGCCAGCTTCAACACCGTCTGCACGGGCTTCGACGGATTGGTCACGGCGAACGAGCCGTGAATCTCTTTCAGCTTGCGGTAGAATTGCACCAGCACGCCGATGCCCGCCGAGCTGAGGTAATCCACTTCGGCCAGGTTGAGGCGAAGGCGGTGCGCGCCTTCGCGGATCACTTCGTCAAGTTTGCTCGACAGGTGATTGGCCCAGTAGGCGTCGAGGCGGCCATTGATCTGCAGCTCCAGCACGTTGCCGAGTTGTTGCGTGTTGATCTCCATTTTGACTTTCCTGCGAATTTTGGGGCAGCGAGAGCCTTTGGAGTGCGGTAGCTCGGTACCGCTTTGGTAGTCTATTCGTCACGTGCTACTTCAGGAACAACCAAGCGATCACAAACCCGCAGTCGCTGTGCTTAGCCCACGCGCCGGGTTTCATCGAAAGGCTCGAGTGAAGTAATAGACTACCAAAGCGGTACCGAGCTACCGCACTCCAAAGGCTACGCCGATTCATTAGCGGCTAACACGATCTGCAGCGGTTATCTGCCTATTTCCCGATCACCTCATCAGCCCGCTTCACCAACGCCGCCGGTATCGCAAACCCAACAGCCCGCGCCGCCTCCAAGTTCACGATCAATTTAGTCTTGCTCACCGATTTGAACGGAATCTTCGCCGGGTTTTCGCCGCGCATCACCCGCGCCGCTGTCAGACCAGCCTCTCTGCCGTTGTCGAAATAATCCCGCGCCAACACGACCATCGCCCCGGCTTTGGCCTGCGAACTGGTGAAGGCGAAGAGCGGCAGCCTGGCGCGGTGGGTCGCCTGTGCAATTGCGCCGAACGAAGCGGCGATCAGATTGCCCGGCAGTTGCACCACCGCGTCAATCTTCTGGCTGACGAGCGAGAGCGCCGCGTCGGCCACTTCGGCGCTGGTGCTGACCGGCACGGTTACGACCTCGATGCCCGCTTTGGTTGCGGCTTCGATCATTTTGTCTTTGTGGAAAACACTGTTGACTTCCGCCGGGATGAAGAGCGTCCCTACACGGCGCGCACGGGGCAGGCATTCGCGCACCAACTCCATCGTGCGGTCGTGAGGAAGTATCAGGTAAACGCCGGTGATGTTCGGCAGATGATCCGTGTCGCTGCGCCCCGCGCCGGCCAGCACCGGGTTGGCCACGTAGGAGAAGACGACCGGCGTGTTGCGGGCGCGCTGCACGGCGGCTTGCAGCGTGGGGGTCGAGAGCGTGATGATCAAATCGGAACGATCGGTCATCGCCGAGTCAATCAAACTGCTGACCGTAGCCATGTCGCCTTGCGCGTTGAGCGGCTTGGTTTCGTAATCGCGCGCTTCGACCAGGCCCGCATCGCGCAAACCAGCGAGCACTCCCTGTTCGACTTCTTCGACATCCACCACGTTGTTGAACGCGATCAGGCTGACCTTCCACTTCTTGGCCAGCGGTTGAGCCGCGACGACCTTCTCGTGCTTGCCCGTTTCGTCAATGACCACGTCGGCGCGCGCGAGCGCGTCGTCGGGCAATTGCCAGGGGTCTCTCAATCCGGCGAGCGCCAGCTTGTTGATCATTATCTTCTGCGGCACGAAGTCGGTGATGGGAATAGTCGCGGGATCGGCGCCGTTCAGAATGCGCGCGGCGAGCATTCCCGTCTGGCGGCCCACTTCGTAGAAATTTGCGCCGAGATCGAAGAGCGCGCCTCGATCAGCGGTTGGCGGCGTGAGCGTGAAGACCGGGATGCGGCCTTTCTTCGCGGCGTTGATCACCGAGTCCGCCGCCACCAGCACCGTCACATCGCCGCCGATCCACAACGCCTGGGCGCCGCGCGCGACCAGCGAGCTGGCGGCTTCGAAGACGCCGGAAGAGTTGTCCACGTTGGCTTCGAGCAGCGTGATGCCGAGTTCCTGACAAATCTCGCGCGCTTTGAGCGTGAAGGCGCGCGAATTGGCTTCGGCAGGATTCCAGACCACGCCGACCGTGCTCAGGCCGGGGAAGAGTTGGCGCGCCAGCTTGAAGCCATCGGCGACGGGCATGAAGCTGCCGATGCCGACGAAATGTTTGGGATGATCGAGAGGCTTTTCCTGCTTCAGGCCGACGCCCGAGACGAACGGGTTGGCCACGAGGCCGAAGACGTGCGTGGTCTTGCCGGCCTGGTTGGCGTTGGCAACGGCCTGCATCGAGAGCGTGCTGGAAGTGAGCACCAAATCGAATCGTCCATCGGTGATCTCTTTGGCGATGGCGTTGCCGGTGGCGACGTCGTTCTCGGCGTTGTAGCGCGTCAGCGTGATGCTTTGGCCGTCAACGAAGCCGTGTTCGGCCAACGCGGCGATCATCCCGCGCACGCCTTCGTCGAGGATCGCCTGCGAGCTGTGTTGCAGCACGGCGATGCGCGTCAGGCGCTTGGCGCGCGGGCGGCGCTGATTCCAATCGGATAGCAGCAGGAAGCTACTGGCCAGGACGATCAGGCTCAGTCCCAGAAATAATCGCTTGATCGCGAACCACACAGCCGTCCTCCTTCGGGAGCGGCGCTCTCATCGCCGCCGCCCCGGCAAATGGAATGAGGCGTTGACTTACACGACGCGGGTGAATATGCTCGGCCAGCGCCAGAACCGAATCCTCAACACACGACTGGAGAGCTTTATGACCACGCCCGCGCCACACGAAATAACCAAATTACTGCTGGATTGGCGCAAGGGCGACGAGTCGGCGCTCGAACGCCTCACGCCGCTGATTTACGATGAACTGCGCCGGCTGGCTGACCATTACTTGCGCCGCGAACAACCCGGTCACACGCTCCAAGCTACAGCGCTGGTGCACGAAGCTTATCTTCAACTGATTGATCTTGGCAATGCGGACAGGCCGAATTTGCCGGAATGGCAAAACCGCGCCCACTTCTTCGGCATCGCCGCGAGCCTGATGCGCCGCATCCTGGTGGATCACGCGCGCGCGCGCGCGGCGGCGAAACGCGGCGGTGGCATGGCTTTTTTGCCGCTCGACGAGGCGATAGGCGTTCCCGGCGGGCGCGCGGCGGACGTGGTTGCGCTCGACGACGCGCTGAAAGACCTGGCGACGGTTGACGAACGCAAAAGCCGGATCATCGAGCTGCGCTATTTCGGGGGCTTGAGCATTGAAGAGACGGCGGAGGCCGTGGGGATTTCGGTCGCAACAGTGCGGCGCGAGTTGCGCCTGGCCGAAGCCTGGCTCTATCGGCAGATTCAAAAACAGTGACCCTGTTCACCTTCCTTTGCCGGTGAAGAATTCCTCCTCACGATGAGCGATTTGAGCTTGAAAATCCGCATGAGACAGATGGGAGCAGTCGAGGTCGCAGCCCGGATTGAAGGAGGTTGGGGGAGACCATCAATGGGAGGAGTCGCTGCCTCAGGACGGGTCAGCCGCGATCGCTCCCGATATTGAAAAACATCAACATTGGCTCTGGCCATCCGGAGGTCTTATGCTCATCAACCGTCGCCGTCAACACTACCTTGCTTCGCTCGCGTTGCTCATCTGTCTCGCGGCGAGCGTCTGTTCATATCTCGTTGGCAATTCACAAGCTCAGGAGCTGCGCGCTTTCGATCTCAAGGCAGACCGGTATTTAAAGCAGGCATTGCAGCTTCACCGCGCTGAGGCCGGCTCCGAATCCGCCGCGATGCGGCAAAAAGCGCGCGCGGAGTTTCAACCGCTCAAACAGCGCATCCGCATCGAGGAGACCAAAGGCGGCGCGGCCGCCGGCGTGGTCATCACACTGCGCGATGACGGCGAGGCGGCGCAGGCCGAAATCGAAGCCCGAGGCTTCACCCTGCGCGCGCGCATCGGCAATATCGCCGTCGCGACAGCGCTGATTGCCGATCTGCCACGACTGGCCGAAGCCGGCGCCATCGTCAGGATGCGCGCCGCGGGTTTCGACTATCCGGCCAAAGCGCTTGGCCGGCTCTCTGTCGAAATGGCGCGGTCTGTGCGCGCGAAATCGCCGGCGGCGCGTCGCGCGGCGTTGCGCGCGCTGAACGACGCCGCCAACAACGCCGTCAAAGCGCCGGAAGCGCGCTCGACATTCAACGTCACCGGCCGCGGCGTCATCGTCGGCGTGATTGATTCGGGCATTGATTGGAGGCACGGCGATTTCCGCAAGCCGGACGGCGCGACGCGCATCAAGGCGTTGTGGGATATGAGCGACGACGCGGGCAGCGGCCCCGGCGGCGTCGGGCGCGGTTACACCGAGGCTCAGATCAACGCCGCGTTGCAAGGCGGTGGGCAGGTGAACGAAAAAGACCTCGACGGGCACGGCACGCACGTCGCCGGCACGGCGGCCGGCAACGGTTTGGGCACAGGCGGCTCTTACGCGCCGGGCACGTTCGCCGGCATCGCACCCGAAGCCGACCTGGTGATCGTCAAAGCCACGCGCAGCAAAGATGCCGGGAGCAGTTTCGCGCGCGATGACCAGATCGCCGCGATTCGTTTCATTGCCGATCAGGCGGCGGCGCTCAACCAGCCTTTCGTCATCAACATGAGCCTCGGCGGCCACGGCGGTTTTCACGACGGCAGCGAAGGGAATGAAGCGGCGATTGATCAAATGCTCAGTTCCGGCGCCGGGCGGCAGATCGTCATCGCGGCAGGCAACGAAGGCCAGGATGCGCTGCACGCCGGCGGCGTCATCGAACAAGGCGACGAAGTCATCGTCCCTTTCAAACAAACGGCCAACAAGGGCGTGCTCGGTGTTGCCTATTCCGGCGCCGATTCGATCACGGCCAGGATCATCAAGCCGAATGGCGCGATTGTCGGGCCGGTGGCGCTGGGCGCTTCCGCCCGCGATGAGGATGTCGAAATAGAAAACAGCAACAGTGAGACCGGCAACGGCGCGCGACAGATAGTGGCCGAGTTCAAAAACGGCATCGAAGGCGCGTGGAGGCTGGCGCTCGGCGCGCAGAGGATTGCCAATGGCCGCGTTGATGTGTGGGCAATCAGCGGCACGGCGCTCGACCAGGCGGTGCTCGACGGTTACTCGCACGTCGGCATCCCGGCGACAGCGAAAAAAGGGATCGCCGTGGCCAACTTCGTTACTAAAACTCAATACACTGACATCAACGGAGTCATCCAGAACAAGACGCATCAAGGCCCGGCCGGACAGGCGGCGGCCAGCTCCAGCGCCGGCCCGACGCGCGACAATCGTTTGAAACCCGAAATCGCGGCGCCGGGATCTTTCGTCGTCTCGACGCGTTCGGCTGACGCCAGACCCGACGACGACGAGATTCTCAATGACGAAGGCAGGCACGCCGTTTTCTTTGGCACTTCGATGGCCACACCGGTCGTGAGCGGAACGATCGCGCTGATGCTTCAGCTCAATCGCAACCTCAGCTCCGATCAGATCAAACGCATTCTCTGGCGCACGGTGAGCAACGACGGTTTCACCGGGGCGGCGGCCAGCCCGAAGTACGGCTACGGCAAATTGAACGCCCTGGCCGCGTTGCAGGCGGTGCGCGATAACGTGGCGGCTTCGGAGTTCGTGAGCCTCTCGGCGGCCAGCTACGCTTCAGACGCGATAGCCTCGCCGAGCGCAATCATGGCCGGCTTCGGCGCGAACCTGGCGTCGAGCGTCGAGGTCGCCAGTTCGCTGCCGCTGCCGACAACGCTGGCTGGCGTGAGCGTGCGCGTCACCGACAGCCGCGGAGCCGCACGCCTCGCGCCGTTGTTCTTCGTCGCGCCAGCTCAGATCAACTACGTTGTGCCTGGAGACGCGGCGTTCGGCGCGGCAAAGATTGATGTGCTCCGTCAGGGAGAGGTTGTGGCCCGCGGCGGGCTGAGCGTGAACAATGTCTGGCCGGCGTTGTTCACCGCCAACGCCAGCGGCCGAGGGCTCCCAGCCGCTGCGGTCGTGCGCCTCAAAGCCAACGGCGAACAGGTCATCGAATCGGTCGAGCAGCCGATTGATCTGAGCAATCCGAACGAGCGCGTCTTCCTGGCGCTGTTCGGCACGGGATTGCGGGGCCGCAGCGATTTGAGCAAGGTTGAAATGTATCTCGGCGGGACGCCGCTCAACCCCCTTTTCGCCGGGCCGCAGGGAACCTACGCCGGACTGGATCAGGTCAATGTCGAATTGCCGCGCTCCCTGGCCGGACGCGGGCAAGTGGATTTGCTGGTGTACGTGGATCGCTGGGCGGCCAACGCCGTGCAACTCAACCTCAAGTAAGTCATCTGAAGTTGTTGCTGATCAAAACCACATCCGATGTCCGCGGCCCCCGCGAGCAGGCTAGATGCTTGCCATCGCGCGACCAGTTCCAGGAGAAGATGTAGTCTGATTGAAAGTTGGTCAACTGCTTCACCGGGGCGCCGTCAATCGGCTGCGCCACGATGTTCGAGACGCCGTTGCGCGTGTCGAGATAAGTGATGGCGCGGCCATCGGGCGTCCAGTGCAGCTCCCGCATCGCGTGGCCAAACACGTCGAAGGTCTTGATCGGCTCGCCGCCCTCGAAGGGAAAGATGGCGATGCGGAATTGGGCGTTGGGTTCGCGGATCAGGTAGTTGCCGGCGATCCATCGCCCGTCGGGTGAAATAACCGGGCGGGTAGCGGTATTTTTATGGGTCAATTGCTGCGGCTCACCGCCCTCGGTTGATACCCTCCACAAATACGGTCCGTCATCCCCATGACCGCCGTAGAAGACCAACCACTTGCCGTCGGGCGAGCACTGTGGGAAGCCGGAGGTGAGTGGGCCGCCGCTGAGCAATTGCTTCGGATTGCCGCCATCGCTCTCCACCCGCCACAGGCTGCGGCCGAACCCAAAATAGATGTAGCGGCCATCGGGTGAGACTGAGGGCATGGAACCGGCGCCAGCATTCGTGGTCAGTTGTTTTTTTCCCGCGCCATCCGCGTTGATGATCCGGATGCCGGGCGCGGCGCCTGTGACTGAGACGTAAAGCAGGCGGCCATCGGGCGTCCAGTGAAGCTGATCGTAATCGCCCGCTTCCGCAATGATCTTCCGGGCGCGGCTGGTGTCGCCATCGGGCGCAATCCAGAGGTATTCGGATTCATCGCGCTGCACGGTGACCAGAGCCGATGAGTCTGCGGACAAGCTCACGCCGAGATAGCTGTTCAGGTCGTTGGTGATTCGGCGCGTCTCGCCGCCGGGATATGAGATCTGCCAGAGCTGAGACGAACCGGGCTTATCCGCCGCTGAAATCGCCAGCCCGCCGCCGTCAGCCAACCACGCCAGACCGACGATGTGCGCCCACTCTTGCCGGGAGATCGGTTGCGCCGTCCCATCCGCCACACGCAGGGCGATCAGCTTCTCGGTCCTGCCAAAAGTCCCCTCCACGCAGGCGATGGTCTTTCCGTCAGGCGACCAGGCGGCCCCGGACAGAAACACTGGCTTCACGCGCGTGGCCAGCGTCCGCTCGCCGCTCCCGTCAACGTTCATCACTACGAAGGCGCGATTGAAGGCCACGTCCAGCCGGACGAAAGCGACTTGTTTACCGTCAGGCGAGAAGCCGATATTGCTCAGCGTGTCCTGTGTGCTGATGTCTTCGATCAGCTTCCGCGCCTCGCCGCCCAGCACGGGCAGTTGATAGAGCGCAGCGCGCGCATTGCCGCCGTCTTGTCTCAGGTAGTAAATGTAGTCGCCATCGCGCGAGAAAGCGGGGTTACTGTAATGGCGACCTTCAGAAGGCAGCGCAATCTGCACGTTACTGGCGGCGCCGGTTTGCCGGAGCCAGAGGCTCTGCTTGCCTTCATCCTCCGCGACGTAGGCCACATACTTGCCGTCGGGCGAGATCGCGGCTTCAATCGCCCTGCCGGTGGCCGTGAGCCTGGCCAGATGCATTGAATTGAACGGCGCCCTCGTCTGGCGCTCTCCAATAAACCTGTACAACCAGAAGCCGGCGCCGGCGATGGCTGCCACCAGCAGCATCAGAGTGAGCGCCACGCCCAGCTTGTGCCGCCTGATCTCGCTGAGCAGGACTTCGGCTGTCGAAGTTGTGGGCGCAGGTGTTCCTCCGCCAGTCTCCGCAGCAGATTCGCGCACAGTTTCCATCACTGCTGGCATTTGGGTCGCGTAGCGGTCAGCGCCGCTGGCGACTTCCATCTCTGCTTGAAGCTCCAGACGGCGCTTGAGGCTTTTGAGTTCTGCGAGCAGCTCGTGCGTAGTTTGATAGCGTTCCTCGCGCTCTTTGCGCAATGCTTTGGCAATGATCTGTCCGAGCGCTTCGGGCGACTCCGGCGCAGAATGTTGAAGCGGTTGCGGCTCGGCGCTCAGAATCGCTGAGATCACGTCGGCAGGGGTCGCGCCGGTGAATGGCCGCCGCCCGCTCAGCAACTCGTAACTCATCACGCCCAGGCTGAAGGTGTCGGTACGCGGATCAACTTCCAAACCGCGCGCCTGTTCCGGTGACATGTAAGCCACCGTGCCCATCACCGTCCCCGGTTCCGTGCTCACAATGCCGGCTGTCGGCGCATCAGTCTCAATCACGGATGCCGTCCGCTCGGTCAGCTTGGCCAGTCCGAAATCCAGAACTTTGACGTAGCCGTCGCGCCGCAGCATGACGTTTTCCGGCTTGATGTCGCGGTGGATGATTCCCGCTTCATGGGCTGCTGCCAGAGCGCTGGCAATCTGGCTGATGACGTCGAGTGATTCGAGCGCGTTCATCCGCCCCTCCCCTATCCGCTGGCGCAAGGTCCGGCCGTCAATGAACTCAGTGACGATGAAGTGTTCGCCCTCGATCTGTCCGATCTCGAAGATGGTGATGATGCTCGGATGGTTGAGCGCCGAGGCTGCGCGAGCCTCCTGCGTGAAGCGGCGCACGCGGTCGCGGTCGCCCGTGTAGAGCGCGGGCAGCAGCTTGAGCGCGACTTTGCGGCCGAGCCGGCTGTCCTGCGCCAGGTAAACCTCTCCCATCCCTCCGGCTCCGAGACGATTGATGATGCGGTAAGGGCCGAGCTGCTGCCCCGGTGCGCGTCGAACCTGGGTTTCGGCGAGTATCTCCGTGGCCTCTTCGACAGCGCCCTGGATAAAACTGCCTGCGGCGGTCTGGTAAGCGAGCAGCGACTCCACTTCGCGGCGCAGCGATTCATCGTCGCCGCAGGCCCTGATGAGAAATTCGGCGCGCTCGTTAGCGGGAAGTTCCAGCGCCGATTGGAAGAGCTTTTCGATTTGTCGCCAACGATCAGGTGTCACGCGCAATCAACTTTCTGTTACGCCCTGCTTCCGCGCTCGCGCCAGACCCAGCCGAACTGGGTGTTGCTCGGTCGCGGCGCTTGCAGATACTCCTCGCGCATCTCGGCAATCTTGTCTCCCTGAATCGCTTTGCGCTGCGCCTTTACGTCAATCTTGTAAAGCCGCGCGGCGTTCAAGCCGAAGACCTTCGCCTTGATTTCGGGCGTGAGTTTCTTGTAGCCGAATTTTGCGGCTGCTTCGTCGCTGATCTGGAAGCGGCGGAAGCGTTCGATCTGCGATTGCGGGCTGCCGCCCCAGATCGAATCGGTGCCCCAGATGATGCGGTCTTCGCCGCCGGGCAGGTTCAGCACCTGGCCGAAGAAGTGCATCGCGGGCAAGTCTCTGCCGCCCAGTCCACCTGACAATCCGTTCCACGTGCTGCCCAGCTCGAAGTAGACGTTCGTCAGATTGTTCTTCTTCACCATCTCGATCAACTCGGAGCACCACGGGATGTACTGCGGGTTGGCGGCGGCGCCTTCGCGACGACCCGAAGCCGCGACGGTCGGATGCCACGCCGAGTGATAAATGATGAAGTTGAGATCGGGGAAGGCCTTCGCCGCTTTCTCGATGTCCTTCGGATGGCACTGCTCTTCGTTGAACAATCCGAGCGGGAGACCTTTGTGGATGCAGATGTTCTTGACGCCCAGCTTGCGCGTGCGCTCCCAGAACGGGAACGTGTTCTTTTCGTCATCCAGCCAGTAAGGCCCCGCGCCGATCTTCGATCCCGGATACATCTTCCACGAATCTATCTTGAGCGTCTTGACCTGCCGCTCCATCTCCTCGAATTCGGCTTTGCCCATATTCGGTCGGAGCAAACCGTGAGAGATCATCCGCTGGGTGTTGCCGGCGAGCTTGTTGATCACATTGCGCGTCTGGACCATCTTGTCCGGCGGCAGGATGTTCTCGTTCCACTGCGCGGTGGGCACGCCGCTGATGATGGCCATCAGCGTGTCGCTGTCCATAAACAGTTCCTTGATGAAGTGCGCCTGGTCGAGTTGCGCGATCGCTTCGTCGGTCGAGGCGGCATTGCGGCGGAAGTTGCGCAAGAAAGCGGCGGCTTCTTTGCCGGCTTCTGACGCCTGGAACCATTTGCTCTCGACATCAACGTGATGCGTCTGATTGTCGAAGATGAATTCGGTCTTCGGCCATTTCTCGGCGTAAGCCGCTGGATCGAGCGCTTCGACGGGATCAACTTCATACATCTTGCCGAAGACTTCGTTGTAGGCGAGCATCGCCACGGCCATCCCGCCGCTGGTTTGCAGGAAGCGGCGGCGCGACAGGCCGAGCTTTTTGGCGCAACTGTCGGCCATTTCGGCGATGCGCGCTTCCCAGCGCTGCTGGTCGGGCGTTTGCGCCGGAGGGGTGAACTCTTCGTTCGAGCAGATTTCGGTCGGGATCGGAGATTGAATCGGTTTCTCTTCGTCGGTGTAGCATTGGCGAATCCACATAGCGAGTCCTTTCTGGAATTGGGCGGTAGAGGAGGCAGAGGAGAATACAGGACAACTGGAACTAACGGAACAGACGGAAATCTCTTGAGGCTTTTCCGTCTGCTCCGATTATTCCGTCTGTTCCGTACTCTCCTTCTTCCCCTCCACCAGCGATTGACGGTATTCGTTGATCAGTTCCTGCATTATGTCGGAGAAAGTCCAGTTTGGGTCGAGCTGGGGATCGGCCTTCATTCGCTTGTCGAACTCACGGTAAGCCCGCTCCCGCGCCCAGGCGAAAAAATGCGCCAACTCAAAATCAATTTCCTTCATTGGCCGCGCCCCATTTTCGATTGAAGCTTTGGTCGAAACGATGATTGCGTGATGACGAATCGAAAGACGGCGCGATTCTCAAGCTTTGACTGATGAGAGTCAAGCTGATTGCCAAGCAGAAATCGAGTTGTTACGATGCGCGCGCTCATCGGCAACTCTCCCCTCAAGTTGAAGAAAAAGGAGGAAAACATGAGGCTGAAAGACAAAGTGGCGCTGATTACCGGAGCAGGCAGCGGCATCGGTCGTGAATCGGCGCTGCTTTTCACCAAAGAAGGCGCCTCCATCGTAGTCGTTGACATCAACGACGAAGGCGGAAATGAAACCATCGAGATGGTCAAATCGCAGGGCGGGCGCGCAGTCTACGCCCACGCCGACGTTTCAAAAGCCGAGGATTGCAACCTGATGGTCGCCGTGGCTGAGAAAGAGTTCGGCCGGCTCGACGTGCTCTTCAACAACGCGGGCATCATGCACCATTCGGACGACAACGCGATGACGACCGAAGAATCCGTCTGGGATTTGACGATGAACGTCAACGCGAAGGGCGTGTTTCTCGGTTGCAAGTTCGGCATCCCGGCGCTCCGTCGCGCGGGTGGAGGTTCGATCATCAACACGGCTTCGTTCGTGGCGGTGATGGGCGCGGCCACGCCGCAGATTGCATACACGGCGAGCAAAGGCGCGGTGCTTGCGCTGACGCGCGAGCTGGCGATCATCCATGCGCGCGAAAACATCCGGGTGAATGCGCTGTGTCCGGGGCCGCTACGGACTGAGTTGTTGATGAGCTATTTGAACACCGAAGAGAAGAAGCAGCGGCGGCTGGTGCATATTCCGATGGGACGGTTTGGTGAGGCGAAGGAGATTGCGCAGGCGGCGTTATTTCTGGCTTCGGATGAATCGTCTTACATCACGGGCACGGAGTTTTTGGTTGACGGCGGCATCACGGCAGCCTATGTGACGCCCGAATGAGTTTTCTGATTACGAGGATCAATTATGCAAGTCAAGACGATCACTCCGATTGACGGCTCGATCTACGCCGAGCGTGAACTGGCGTCGGGCCGGCAGATCGAAGAGGCATTGGCCAGAGCCGTGACTGCCCAGCAATCATGGAAACACACGCCCGTCGCCGAGCGAACAGCCGTGTGTAAACGAATGCTCGACTGGCTGCTCGAACGCGCCGATCAAATCGGCGAAGAACTGACGTGGCAGATCGGGCGGCCAATCGTTTACAGCCCTAACGAAATCCGACGTGGCTTTCAGGAGCGCGTGAACTACATGGCCGGCATCGCCGAACGCGAACTGGCCGACATCGCGCTCGAACCGAAAGAGAATTTCCAACGCTTCATCCGCCGCGAGCCGCTGGGGGTGGTTTTAGTATTGGCTCCGTGGAACTATCCCTGGCTGGCTTCGGTGAACGCGGTCGTTCCGGCGTTGCTCGCGGGCAACAGCGTGATCCTGAAGATTGCGTCGCAGACGCCGCTCGTGGCCGAACGTTACGCGGAGGCGTTCAAAGTGGCAGGCTTGCCAGACGGCGTCTTCCAGTTCCTGCACATTGACCACGATCAGGTCGCGGATGTGATCAAGGATTCGCGCATCGGCTTTGTGGCGTTGACCGGATCAGTCGCCGGCGGCCACGCTGTGCAGCGCGCGGCGAGCGAACGCTTCATCGCCACGGGTCTGGAACTCGGCGGCAAAGACCCGGCTTACGTGCGACCCGACGCGCCGATGGAGGCGACAATTGAGAACCTGGTTGACGGCGCGATGTTCAACTCCGGCCAATCGTGCTGCGCCGTCGAGCGCATCTACGTTCACCAGGACGTTTACGAGAAGTTTGTTGATGGCTTCGTTGAATTGACCCGGCAGTACAAGCTCGGCAATCCGCTCAGGTCCGAGACGTCGCTGGGGCCGATGGTGCGCGCCGACGCTGCCGACAAAGTTCGCGCGCACATCAAAGACGCTTTGCAAAAAGGCGCGAAGGCGTTGATTGATGAAAGCCTCTTCCCTGCCAGTCGAAGTGGCACGCCGTATCTTGCGCCACAGGTTCTGGTGAATGTTGATCACTCGATGCAGGTGATGACCGAAGAGACGTTCGGGCCGGTCGCCGGCATCATGCCTGTGAAAGACGACGACGAGGCAATCAGGCTGATGAACGACAGCCGTTATGGTTTGACGGCTTCGATCTGGACTGCGGACGTTGACGCCGCGATCCGCATCGGCGACCGGATCGAGACCGGCACGTGGTATATGAACCGCTGCGATTATCTCGACCCGGCGCTGGCTTGGACGGGGGTGAAGGATTCGGGGCGCGGCTGCACGCTGTCGAAACTGGGCTTTGAGGCTTTCACTCGTCCGAAGTCTTTCCACCTGCGGTTGAGCTTATGAAAATCGGCTTGCTCGAATGCGATCACGTGCTGGAACAGTTTCGCCACATCGCGGGCGATTACCGCGAGATGTTCACCGCGTTGTTCAATCGCCACGCGCCACAAATCACTCTGCGACCTTTCGACGCTTGCAACGGCGAATTCCCCTCATCGCTAGACGCTTGCGACGCTTACCTGACCACCGGCTCGCGCTTTTCGGCTTATGACGACGCTGACTGGATTCACTCGCTGAAAGATTTCGTGCGGCAATTGCGCGACGCTGATAAGCCGTTCGTCGGCGTCTGCTTCGGCCATCAGATTCTGGCCGAAGCTCTGGGCGGCCAAGTGGCCAAAGCCGAACAGGGCTGGGGCGTCGGAGTTCATAACATTGAAATCGGACATCACGACGCCTGGATGAAGCCGGAGCGGCGGGATTGCGGGCTGCAATTTATGCATCAGGATCAAGTGGTTCGTCTGCCGGAGAGCGGCGTCGCGCTGAGCAGCAGCGATCATTGCCCGGTGGCGATGTTCCGCGTGGGAGAGAGGATGCTGGGCATTCAACCCCATCCCGAATTCACGCTGGCATACAGCGAGGCGTTGATCCTCAACCGCGTCGAACGAATCGGCGAAGCGCAGGCTCAGGCGGCTTTATCGAGCCTCAGCCAGGCGACGGATGAGGCGGTCGTCGTCAAATGGATTGCGGAATTTCTGGCTCGATCAAACGACTGAAATTTAGTAGCGCAACCTGTCCAGCTAAGGTTTCTACACATGTCCGCACGTCTTCTGCTCCGTAGGAGCGCAATGTTTATAGAATGTATTGCAAACACGGCCCCCTAGCTCCGTAGGAGCGGCATCTGCGCGTGCCAGATGCCGCTCCTACGGAGCTAGCAGATCTATAAACATTGCGCTCCTACGGAGCGGAAGACGTGCGGACATGTGTAGAAACCTTAGCTGGACAGGTTGCGCGGCTTCGTAACTTCCCCACTTCAGGAACAACCGCAACCTGGACAGCATTAGTTTCTACACAAGTGGTAAAAGACTGTGATGCCTAAGCTGTACAACAAGTTAGCGCCAAATAAATTAGCCACTTTCAACCGGCGGCAAGGGGAGGAACTGCGCCGCCAGTCGGCGCAGTT